>ERZ1673772.6-NODE-6-length-128175-cov-31.841172_pt1 | contig 128175 bp, 105 predicted proteins | sample MGYA00580140_ERZ1673772 | MGnify/ENA primary metagenome ERZ1673772 (study PRJEB41219, sample SAMN04549600) | soil metagenome | isolation source: soil | place: USA: Texas, Big Bend National Park | collected 2009-03-17 ...
ATCGAAGTAAGTGATACATTCGATTCAGGAGGTGTTTTTTCCTTGTCCCATTTTATTGGGTCACTTCATTTTTTTTTGGTTATTTTTTTAAAATGAAGAAACCGTACTTTTGCAATGAAATTTTTCCTGAAATATCGTTCCCGCTTAAAAGATCGACATATTTCTCACCATCAGGTAAAGTGAGTTTCTGTGTTTTTTCGGAAAAATTCATGATAAAAATATATTCATCTGTTCCATCCGTTCTTTTTTGGACATTGATGCCGTCCGGCAAATCAACAGACAAAACAGGAGAGACATTTTGTTCCATGATTAATTGGTTATAAAAATCATCCTGAAACTTTTGTTCATTTCTCGATGCTATATAATAAGCTTTTCCCTTTCCAAAACGGTTGACTGTTAGAGCAGGCATATCCGCATAGTAATCGGATTTATACTTTGCAAGTACTTCTGCAGTTTCCGGATGAATCACTTCACAAAAATCGTACGTTTGATAAGAATGCGACATTTGCCGGCCATTTAGGTTGAGATCATAAACTTCATTCCTTTCGGAGTCGTAAAGAACATCCATTTCTTCTACCCAAATTCCTAATAGTTTGCGTAAAGGACCCGGAAATCCCCCTAAAAAGCATAAATCATTTTCATCCACCACTCCACTCCAATAAGTCGTGACGAGAGTGCCGCCTTCGGAGACGAATTTTTCCAATCTCTCCGCAACCCCCGGACGTACCATATATAACATTGGAGCAATTACAATCTTATACTTGGAAAAGTCTTTATCCATCGAAATAACATCAACCGGGATGCCTTTTTTCCAAAACGATTTATAATGACTTTGACAAGTTTCAACATATTTTTTTGCATTTTTTTTCAGGGATTGAGCCTCATCGATTGCCCACTGATTTTCCCAATCATAAATGACGGCCACTTCCGGCTTGACCGTTGTACCAGCAATAGCCGATATTTTATTTAATATTCGCCCGACCTCAGCTACTTCTCTGAAGACACGAGTGTTTTCATGCCCACAGTGGTCAACAACAGCTCCATGAAACTTCTCAAAAGAGCCCCTGCTTTTCCGCCATTGAAAATATAAAATAGAATCTGAACCGTGAGCGATCGATTGAACAGATGATAACTGATGCATCCCGGGCTTTTTCGGTTTGTTGACATCCTGCCAATTGACCATGCTTGGAGTATTTTCCATAATTAAAAATGGCTGGCCATCTTTTAAAGATCGGTAAATATCGTGAACAAACGCAACATCTGCGGCAAGATCAGACGTTGTTTGATAATCATTGTGCCAGGCAGGATAACTATCCCAACTAACAATATCAACTTCTTTTCCAAATTTATCGTAATTTAATTCTTTAAACGGCCCCATGTGCGGATAGCTTCCCATAAAATTTGTTGTAATCGGAATATCGGGAGTGATTTCCCTTAAAGGTTTAATTTCATTCAAATAAAAATCAATGGTTTGATCGGTTACAAATCGTTTCCAGTCCAAATTGTGGCCGTGTACGCTGTCTTCTCCGTGGGGAGCTGGCGATTCAATTTGCGACCAATCTGTAAAAGTGTGGCTCCAAAAACTTGTCCACCATGCTTGATTCAAGGCATTCAGATCGTGATCATATTTTTTCTTCAACCAGTTTCGAAATGCTGCTTGGCAGAGTTCACAATGGCATTCCCCGCTGTATTCATTTGAAACATGCCACATAATCAGAGCGGGATGATTTTTGTATCGTTCGGCAAGCATTCGATTTATGTTTTGCGTTTTTTCACGATAGATTGGCGAAGTGAAGCAATGGTTATGTCTTTTCCCATGAAGATTCCTTTGTCTATTTTTTTCGACTCGAAGAACTTCCGGATATTTTTGCGATAACCATGCAGGCCTTGCCCCGCTGGGCGTTGCCAAAATTACATTCATTCCATGTTTCGCAAGATCGTCCATAATTTGATCGAGCCATTCAAATTGATACTTCCCTTCCTCAGGCTCCAATGCGCTCCAAGCAAATATACTCAGTGAGAACGTATTGCAATTTGCCAGTTTCATTAATCTATAATCTTCCTGTATAATTTCCGGGGTATGGAGCCATTGATCAGGGTTATAATCCCCGCCATGCAAAAAACCCTCTACTTTCCTAAAATTTTTTTCTCCCATCTTACCATTCTCCTTATAAACGATCTTCGTTTCTTTTTTTTGTTTTAAACTGTCATTACTTCACTGCGCTTCCCAACATCCCGGCAATGAATTGTTTCTGTAGCACTAAGAAGAATATGATGATTGGAATCGTTGCTATCGTTATTCCTGCCATCACTTGCCCATAATCGATAATGGAAAAGCCGATCAAACTGGATAATGCAACTGGAAATGTATACATTTCACTAGATGTTGTGGCAATCAACGGCCACATAAAATTATTCCATTGCATCATAAATAAGTAGATCGCCGTTGCCGCTAATGCCGGTTTCATGGATGGCAAAACAATTTTGAAAAAAATGCGGAATTCTCCTGCTCCATCTATTCTTGCCGCTTCGATAAGCGAAGTTGGAAATGACAAAAAATTTTGTCTCATTAAAAATATGGCAAAAGGATAACAAATTTGCGGAGCAATTAAGGCAAAATAAGTATTTAATAAATGTGCATTTGATAACAACTGAAACAGCGGTATAATTGTGGCCTGATACGGAATCATCATCGACAACATGAACATGAGAAAAATAAACTTTCTGCCTTTAAATTGAAACTTTGAAAGCGCATAGGCAGCCAAAGTACAAACAAAAAGGGCTAAAACAACATAAACTAAAGAGACAAACAGTGAATTAAATAAAACTCTTCCAATACCAATAGAAGCATTTAGATTCTTTACATTTGTTAATAACTGATCCCCAAAAACTAAAGTGGGCGGGTTTGTGAACATTTTGCTCGTATGGTTTGTTGAACCAACGAACATCCAGTAAAACGGAAATATTGATACGACCCACATTATGAATAGAGGGATATATAACATGAATTTATTCATCAAATGACCCTTGGGCTGACGATTTGTCATTTGCATGTTTATTCATCTCCTGTAACCTTTAGTTGAAGGTAAGACAATATTGCCACCATTATCACCACAACATAGGCAATGGCAGATGCATAACCAAAATCAAAATATTCAAAACCGTTCAGATAAATATATAAACCGAGAGTCATTGTTGCATCCGCCGGCCCACCTTTGGTTAAGTTATAAGGCTCATCAAACAACTGTAAAGTTGAAATGGTCGAAATAATGGCCGTAAATAATATAACGGGTTTTAATTGGGGTATCGTAATATTGAAAAACTTTCTGATCTTTCCTGCCCCATCAATGGAAGCTGCTTCATAAATTTCTTCAGGAATATTTTGCATCGCCGCTAAATAAATTACCATATTATATCCTGTCCATCGCCAAGTCATGGCAAGAATAATGGAGACTTTTGCCCAAAAAGGGTCAGATAGCCATTTAATTTTATCGATGCCAAATATACTTAAAAATTGATTGATGATCCCTGAATCTTGCAACATGATGGAAAACAAAATGGAATAAGCCACCAGTGATGTGACAGCAGGCATAAAAAATCCAACCCGAAAAAAACCGCGGAATTTTAGCAGCTGGCTGTTTAGTGCGTTTGCTAGTATTAATGCAAGTATAAGCATGATAGGCACTTGAATAATCAAAATAATAAATGTATTCATTAATGCTTTTAAAAATACGGTATCATTTAATAAACGAACATAGTTTTTAAATCCTGCGAAAATGTATTCCCCATCCTGCAGTGTTTGAAAACTTAAAATAAAAGAAGCTAAAGTAGGATATATTGTAAAACAAACAAACAATAATAATGCTGGGGCTAAAAAAATGTATGGTATTTGTTTGTTGCGAACCATTGTCATGATCCCCCCAAAAGTCTAAAAATAAAGAATAGTTCATAAGAGGTTATAAAAAACCTCTTATCAACCATCCAACAAATTACTTAATCCGATTTTCGACCCGATTTTTTGCTTTTTCTAGCGAATCTTTAACATCTGTGCCATTCACCACTTCCGCCTGTGCTTTAATCACTTCATCACGCGCTACTGCATCGTTTTCTGAGTATTGGACAGACGGAATTTTGTCCATTGCATCTGCAAATACTTTCCATACCGGTTGATTATTAAAATATTGCACAGGTTTTGAAAATAATTCAGACTCATAAACGGGTAGATAACTCGGGAATAGTCCGCCTTCCATCGCTAATTCTTGCATTTCAAAATTTGTTGTAAAGTACTCCAAGAATTTATAAGTTTCGTCAATATTCTTGCTTTGGCTGAATATTGCAAAGGAACTACCGCCTTGATTGGCATATCTGCTTCCGCCATTCTCAAATGCCGGCAGCATCATCACATCCCATTTGCCAGCCAGATCCGGCATTTGTTGTTGAAGCGTCCCAATCAACCAAGCGCCAGCAATCGCTGTGGCTGTTTTCCCTTCAGACAATGATGCAACCCAAGCATTCCAGCCAGGAGTTCCCAGGAGCAAATCATTTTTAGCCAAGTCTTGCAGCAAAGTTGAAACTTTAATGCTTTCCGCAGATCCTAGCGTTGTATTTCCGTTTTCATCAAAATAGCCTAATCCTTGCTGGCTTAACAAAATCGTATAAACGGTGGAATCATTCGTGTCATAGCTTAACATGGCAGCGCCTGTTTTTTCTTTAATTTTCTCACCGGCCGCAAGAAAATCATCCCAATTTTCAATTTTGGTTCCGTCAACACCTGCTTTTTCAAAAATATCCTTTCTATAAAAAACCCCTACAGGACCCGCATCAAAAGGCATTGCGTAAATTTTCCCATCTTTTGTTACACTATCCAATTTATATTTCGGGAAATCTTTGGCATGATCATCAAAACCTTTGTCTGATAAGTTGACAAAAGATTCTTCAAATTTATCTAAATAACCTTGTATTCCATCATCCACTAACAATGCGGCATCAGGCAGCCCTTGACCGCCAGCTTGGAGTCCTGTGATAACTTTTGAACGTATATCATCATTAGCCATTTCAACAACATTTAATTGAAAATCCGGATGATCTTTTTTATATTCTTCCGCTGCCTTTTTCAAAACAGGCACATTAATGTTTGTAGCCCAAATTGTAACTTCTCCGCCTGTTTTCTCTTTATTGCTTCCCGAGCTCGAACCTCCGGAACAACCAGAAAAAACTAAGGAAAAAATGAGTATGAATACTAAACTAAATAGCTTTTTCATCATAATCCCCCTCACAAAATAATGATAAAAATAACACAAAATTTATTATTTAGGAAGATTATAAAACGGTTTCAAAGGCAAAATAATATAAAAATTTTATTTAAAAATATAAAAATATGAAACTTTATTATGAATGCGATGAATTCCTAAAAAGAAGAATATGTCAACAAATCCAATAACTTTTTATAAAAAATATAGGATAGACTGAAACAACATCAGTCTATCCTATATCTTATACGCAAAAGCTTTTTTTGAAACAAATCCAACATTTTATTTTTTGATGGAACGAAAGGATTTTGGAAAAAATCATATGTTTTACGTTCTTCTTGTCTTATTTAAGCTTTAAAAAACTGCCTGTCTCCTGTTGAGGTTTAGGAAAACAGGCAGCAAAGGTGTTTTTTTCGGGTTTGCTATCCGGCTGCTTTTTCCCAAGTGTTTTCAATACTTCCGTTTTAACAAAAACTTTTTCTTAATGTAACGGGAAGGATCTTCATTGATCATATGTTTTTCGTCAAAATACGTTTTCCTCTTAATTTGAATACTGAAATGATTGAGCAAAGATGTTAAATGATCCCGCTCAGTATCAGAAATATGGAATTTGACTCCATATTGAAAAATATTTTCCTCAACCTCTTTCGACCATACAATTACCCCCAATAAAACAACGGTTTTTTGCATGATGTTGACTTCAAATTGGTAAACTACTCCATCGTGCACCGGCAAGCGCAGATGGCTCATCAGACAGAGGCCCCCCGGACCGATATTGATTAACAGCCCTTCCGTTCTCCCGACATTGACCGGTTTATGGTTAAATTTGACAATGGTCAAGTTTGTCAATAACGGATGAGGAAACTGAATACGGAAATATCCCCGCCTATCGTCTTGACCATCAAAGTTACGAACCTCATCGGCCGGATCAAGTTGACGTTTCCGAAAAACTTCTTCCATTTCAAGGTTTGAGAGAGGCTGGCTAAATAAATAACCTTGAATTTCATCACATTGGTATTTTTGCAGAAGAGACAATTGTTCTTTCGTTTCAACCCCTTCTCCAACAACCTTCATATTTAACCCGTGGGCAATATCAATAATCGATTTCGTTATCACTTGATCGTTTTGCTCCGATGTTAAATGCTGGATAAATGATTTGTCAATTTTTACTGTATCAATCGGGAAGTTTTTTATGTTATTCAAGGAAGTAAAGCCGCTGCCGAAATCGTCCAGCGCCACCCGAACTCCGAACTCTTTTATTTTTTGCAATTGTTTATGAACAAGGTCTTCCGATTGCAGGAGCGACCGCTCTGTTATTTCAATTTCAAGCAAAGAGGGCCGGATGTTTGCCTCAGCCACCGCATTTCGCAGCGTTTCATAAAAGCCTTTTCTCAAAAATCTCTTCGGTGAAATATTGATGGAAATCACTTGCACATCAAGCTTCTTTTCTATCCAGCTTTTCAGCTGCTGGCAGACTTGCCCAATAATCCAATCGCCAATTTCGTTAATCAACTCGACTTCTTCGGCAATCGGGATGAATTCATAAGGCGAGATCACTCCCCAATCAGGATGCTTCCAGCGAACGAGCGCTTCAGCTCCCACTACACGGAAAGATTTTGCATCAACCCGGGGCTGATATTCAATAAACAATTCATTATTTTTCAGCGCTTTCCTCAGCTCTTTCTCCAATGAAAGCTGTTTGAAAGCCGAGATGCCGATAGACGGCACATAAACTTGATAGGTGTTTTTGTCCAGTTGTTTTGCTTTATAGAGGGTGATATCGGCATTGGAAAGCAAGGTTTTGCGGTCTTGGCCGTCAGCCGGGAAAAAACAAATGCCAATGCTTGCGGTGATATATAATTCATGATCTTCTATGTTAATTGGAACAGCGACCGTGTTTAAAATTTCTTGTGCAAATTCATGATACAATTCTTTGTCATTGCCTAAGTTCAACAGAAAAACAAACTCGTCGCCGACCAATCTATAAACATTCCCCTTGCCCTCGACCATCTTTTCAATTCGATTTGCAATTTTCTTTAAAATGGCATCTCCCGCGAATCGCCCCAAAGAATTATTGATTCGCTTAAAATTATCCAGATCCATGCAAAAAACCGCAAAGATTTCACTTTTTTCCCCATAAGATTCAATCCATTTGCTGAGGTCATTCATGAGGGATTGCTGGTTCGGCAAATTTGTCAGTGCATCATAATGTTTCTGGCGGTCAACCTTCAGTTCATTTTCCTTTGCCTTTGTAATGTCAACCACCATTTTTTCGATGCTGACGAGCTCCCCTTTCTCATTTAACTTCGGAAAGGAGTAGTCTAAAACCCAAATCACTTTTCCGTCAGGGTGAACGATGCGATATTCATGCTGAAGAATTTCCCCTTTTAATAAAACCTCATGATTGGAGAGAACGCTGTCCAGATCATCCCGATGGATACAGGACTTCCAATAATCCGGATTGTTGCGGAAAAATTCACTGTCCCGTCCATATATTTTCGTCACAACATCCGAGCAAAACAGCACTTTATTGTTTTGAACATCCACAGACCATAAGCATACTTCTAAGTTTTTCGTAATTTGTTCAATTTTCTCGTTCAATTCCACTACTTGTTTTTCCAAATGAATTTTTTCTGTTAAATCCGCTAAAAACCAGATAATTTTTGTCGGTTTTGATTTAAAAAATTCTTGGGGAATTCCTTGTCCGAAGACCACCCGCTCCTCTCCATCCGCTCTGACCATTCGCCAAGTCATTGAAAAACTTTGCCCCGTCTGAATAATTTTTTTATATTCTTCTTGAAATAAAGAACGATCGTGATAATGAACATATTTCAGCAATTTGCTAAAAGTAAAGTTTCGTTTTTCTTCTTCATCCATAATCGCCAACATTTCATATACTTGATCAGAGCATGTTAAAATATCGTACTCAATGTCATACTCAACCAATCCAATGCTGACATGCTCATGAATTTCAGAAAAATCGCTATTCAGTTGCCGAATGGCGGCAAATATGTTATCCGTTTCGTTCATTTTCCGAAATATCCCTGCCACACAACTTACTCGGTCATTTGATACTACAGGAACAAAAGTAATTTGAATATCCAAATATGTCCCGTCATGAGCCATGGCGGTTGTATGGAAATGCTGAGGCCTTCCCTTCAAAGCTTCCTTAAAATAGTAAGTTGATTTTTTCAATATTTTGTGATCAATCAGTTGGTGAAAGAATGGCATCGGTTCCTTGGCAAATACGTTGCCAAAAAAGTCAGCAGCCTTCTGGTTATAGCCGACTGTCCTCCCTTTGCGGTCAAAAATGATAAATGCATTTGGATGATTCTCAAGTATGGAGATAAATGTATCTAATGATAAGTAATCATTATTTTCTTCGTCTACAAAAAATCTTGAAAAACTCTTCTTTCTCCCCTCATCTATCAACCTCTTTCTTAAAAAATGCGGCATAGGCTAACACTCCCATCCGATATAAGTGTTTATCGTCCTATAATTATAGCATTTTTTTTAAAAAAAATGTCGAAATATTGTCGAATTTTGTATTTTTTTAGTACATTTTTACCTTTTTTTGTAATTTTACAGAGATTTATTTTCATAGAAAATGACCAATAATAATAGGCTTGAGAAAAACCTCAAGCCCTGTTTTCCAATGAATTTTCAAACCAATGATTTTCTATCAGCTTTTTATACCAATAAAAACTGTTCCTCATACAGCCCCATAAACTTAACTTTTGTGTTTCTCATTAAATTATAAATTAATGCATAACCTAATTTATACTTTTCATTTTTTTAAGCTTTGAAAAGGTCAGTTTCATATTTAATCTATCATTTGCCATATTTGACGAATATACTACCAAATCCTTTTCTGGTCACCCTTTGATAGATGAAAAAAGACATCCCGACATTTCAAACATGTCTTGAGCGGAAAACTCCGAAGAAGAAAATCAATATATCCGGATCTGAAAGCAGTGTTTCCTCCTATAAAAGGACATTTCAACAAAATCCGGAATCATCCATTGAAACATCATTCCGTTTACAAAAAGCGGTTTCTTCGAGTTAATTAATTTAACGTTTAGTTAACATCACCCCTTTTTAGAAGTACTGGGGAGAGCCTTTTTAATAAAACAGATACTAAATTGCTGAAGCATTCCTGCAATAGCTGAAAGCAAACGGCATTGCTGATCACCAAATATAAAAAACATGGTAGAGATTCACCATTGACAGGCAGTATTATTAGGAAAATGAAAATAGACCATTGAAACAAGGTGACGTTTTGGCCTTGTTTTTTTTTACGAAAAGGAGGGCATGAGATTTTAAACCAACAACTGTTTGTTTCAATTTAGCACCATTTCTTCATGCATCTCGCAAGCATTAAATGACCCTCATTGACCGATCTTCTTTGCTTGTATTTGGAATTAGTCAGAAACGTTTTATCCTATTAACTTATTATGTATTTCCTGAAGGTGACTGCGAATAATGAAAAGCGTCGGCAATCATACATGAAAAGAGTTCACATATTGTTTATTTATGTTAAAATTGAAAGAAAAAATATTCACAGGAGTTTGAAAAATGAGGTATAGCATATTATTTCTTGATATTGACGGAACAATTTTGACGCCTGCTGACACGATCCAAGATTCTACCAAAAAAGCCATCGCTGAAGTTCAAAAAAAAGGCCTTGAAGTATTTCTGGCTACAGGAAGGCCGATCCATGAAATTTCGCATATTGGAAAAGAACTGAATATTCAGTCTTTTATCGGCTACAATGGAGCTTATGCCATATATAATGGGCAGGAAATAATAAATGAACCAATGGATGCACAAATGGTTGCCGAGTTTGCCAAAACCGCTGAACAACATGGCCATGAAATTGTCATGTATACAAGAGAGCAAAACGTTCTTACATCATGTGATTCAATGGCTATGAAAAAGTTTGTCCAAAAGTTTCATCTGCAAAAAAATACTTTGTATAATGAATCGTTCAATCCTCATATTTTAGGAATGACGATTGTCAATCTAAAAGAAAGAGATATATCTCTATATGAAAAAAAAGGTCTTTTATACTTATCCCAAGTTAATGTCGAAGGACTAGAACACAGCTATGATGTGATAAGGGAAAACGTCAACAAAGGGAAAGCTGTCAAAAAAGTTTTAGAATTTTTAAATATTCCTCGTTCCGCCGCCATCGCTTTCGGGGATGCCATGAATGACAAAGAAATGCTCAGCACAGTCGGCGAAAGCTTTGCAATGGGAAATGCCCATCCTGACCTGCTTGCTTATGCAAAATACCAAACGACAGATGTGACAAATTCGGGAGTCTATAACGGGCTGAAAAAACTCGGGCTTGTATAATAGGAAAATTGGCTGCCATACTTGGCAGCTGCTTTTTTTACAAAAAATATTTAAATAAAAATATTTGAATTCGAGATAATTTTCAGTTATGATGATAATAAAACAAAAGGAGGAATAATGTAACATGTCAAATTTCCAGTTAGACAAAGTGCACAGCTCAATAACTTTTCAAGTCAAACACTTAATGGTTTCTAAAGCAAAAGGAGAATTTAATCAATTTGATGTTGAAGTGGAAGGCGATGTCGATCAACTTGAATCCGCAAAAGTGAAAGTAACTGTTCAAGCTGCATCCATTGACACAAAAAACGAAGACAGGGACAATCACCTTCGTTCAGGCGACTTTTTTGATGTGGAAAACTTTCCGGCCATCACTTTTGTCAGCGATTCAATCAAAAAAGTATCAGAGAATGAATATGAAGTAACAGGCCAATTGACCATTAAAGGTGTGACCAACAAAGAGACGTTTAAAGTGGAATTCAACGGCAAATCCAAAAACCCAATGGATGGCAGCATTGTGGCAGGATTTGATGTAGAAGGAAAAATCAATCGGGAAGATTATGGCTTGACTTGGAACGCTGCCCTTGAAACTGGAGGATTCCTGATCGGAAAAGATGTGAAATTACTTGGCAGCTTTGAATTTGTTGTCAGCTGATTTTCGTTTCTAATGAAACACCATTAGCCTAAAGACATCAGGCTAATGGTGTTATTTTTTTAGCCATTTTTTCTGTTTTCAAACAACTAAGGTTCATAATAACATTTACATTTCCTTCATTTTTTGTTATTATTCAAAGTATTTCAATAAAGAAGGAGGTTTCACAACGATCATGTCAAACCAATCTTTGCATCGCCATGAACCGCCTTTTCGAGCAGACCAAGTTGGCAGTCTGTTAAGAACAGATCGAATTAAAGAAGCTCGATTAAAAAAAGCTAATGGCGAGATAACAGCCGAACAATTAAGAGAAGTAGAAAATGAAGAAATCAACCGCATCGTTGAAAAACAAAAAGAGGTTGGTCTGAAAGCGGTGACAGATGGCGAATTCCGCAGAGCATGGTGGCACTTTGATTTCCTCGAAAATCTTGTAGGAGTTAAAGGATACGATACAGACTCCGGAATTCAATTTCATCAAACACAAACAAAATCTCACTCTATCAAAGTCGTGGACAAGCTTGATTTTCATGACCATCCAATGTTGGAAGATTACAAGTTTTTACACCGTGTTGCCAAAGATCATACAGCAAAAATGACGATACCAAGTCCGAGCATGCTCCATTTCCGGGGGACAATCGAAAAGGGTGTGTATGACGACCAAGACGAGTTTTTCCATGATCTTGCCCAAGCATATAAAAAAGCAATCAACGCTTTTTATGACGCCGGATGCCGTTATTTACAGCTCGATGATACCTCATGGGCATATCTTTGCTCAGAGGAACAAAAGGAGCAGATGCGCGCCCGAGGCTTGAATCCAGACGAGTTGGGGAGCTTGTATGCAAAAACAATAAATGAAGCGATTGCTGACCGTCCAAATGACATGAAAATTACGATGCATATATGCCGGGGAAATTTCCGTTCAACGTGGATCTCATCCGGAGGATATGAACCGGTGGCGGAAATATTGTTTCAAGGCGTAAATGTAGACGGATTTTTCTTAGAATATGACAGCGATCGCGCCGGCGGTTTTGAACCGCTTCGCTTCGTCAACCGTTCAAACTTATATATTGTCCTCGGATTAATCACATCTAAATTCGGGGAATTGGAAAATAAGGATGAGATTAAACGCCGTATTGATGAAGCTTCCAAGTTTGTTGATATGAATCAATTATGTTTAAGTCCGCAGTGCGGCTTTGCTTCGACTGAAGAGGGCAACCTGCTGACAGAAGAAGAGCAATGGGCAAAACTGCGCCACGTTGTCGAAATCGCGGAAGAAGTGTGGAAATAGTATTTTTGCATGCGGCTGTCTCAATCAAGATAGCCGCATGTCTTTGTTCTCCATAATGTAGAATTACACCCACCACATATCTGCTGGCTTTTCTTTTATCAATACTTGCTTTAAATTATAAACTGCACGATGGAGGCCTTCTTCAATGGACATAATCGGATCTTCATGCTCAATGCTGACAACATAATCATACCCGTATGTGCGGAGAGCGCTCATCATATCTGACCATTCCTGAAGGCTGTGCCCACAGCCGACCGAACGGAATGTCCACGCCCTCGTTTGCACGTTTCCGTATGGCTGCATATCTGTCAGACCGTACATATTGACATTTTCCTGATCAATATAGGTGTCCTTTGCATGGAAATGATGAATGGCATTTGCTTTGCCTAATATTTTAATCGCCCCTACAGGATCGATGCCTTGCCACCATAAATGGCTTGGATCAAGATTTGCACCTATTGCCTCACAGGTCTCTTCACGCAGTTTTAACAAAGTATAGGGCGTGTGAACTAAAAACCCTCCATGCAGTTCCAATCCGACCTTGACATTGTGATCTTGCGCAAATTTCCCCCACTCTTTCCAATAAGGGATCAGCTTTTCCTCCCACTGCCACTTCAAAACTTCCGAATATTCATTCGGCCACGGTGCAACCGGCCAGTTTGGATATTTCGCATTTTCATAATCCCCGCTGACACCGGAAAAACAGTTAACGACAGGAACCCCCATCATTTCTGCAAGCCGCACTGTTTTTACAAACGTTTCATGAGACTGTTCAGCGAATGATTTGTCAGGGGAAAGTGGATTCCCGTGGCAACTGAAGGCACTTATCGTTAAGCCTCTTGATTCCACTTCTTTTAAATAAGCTTTCTGTTTCTCCTTGTTTTCAAGCAGTTCGTCAAGATTGCAATGAGCATTTCCCGGATAGTTTCCTGTGCCGATTTCAACTGCCTCCAGTCCAGCTTCTTTCACATAATCGAGCATATCCGTAAACGATTTCTGTGAGAAAAGAACGGTAAAAACCCCAAGCTTCATCATGAACACCTCTCAGCTAATTTGTACATCACTTTATACCGTGCAGTTTTCCAGCCCTCAACAACCCTCCTCACCAGTTTTGGTTGGGTTGATGGCAGGAAAAGGAAAGACTTATTAATTTTTTAATATTTTTTATATTTTAACTACTTTTTTGCTGTCGGCCGCCTCAAATGCCGCTAAAATCACCAGGAGCGATTTCATGCCGTCGAGGCCTGTTACAGCTGGTTCTTCATCATTGACGATTGATGAAACGAAATGATCTATGACATGGGACTTAGATTGCCCACCCTCTTCATTTGATTGAATGGCACCGAGCTTGTAATGGACAGCTTCACCATTTTTGTATTGCACAACTAACGAATATTCAGGATCGTCTTCAAGACGAATGATGCCTTTTTCGCCATAAATGATGGTAGAATTATCTTCTTTCCCGTTATAAGACCAGCTTGCCGCCAGCGTTCCGATGATGCCGCTTTCTGTTTTCAAGATGCAAACAGCGTTATCATCAACATCGGTCTGCTCTTTGGCCAGCGTTTCTACAAAGGCAGCCACTTCTGAAACTTCTTCACCTAACAAATAGCGAATTAAATCGGCTTTATGAATTCCGAGATCCCCCATCGCTCCCATGACAGCTTCCCGTTTGCGGAAAAACCAGCTGTCTTTCCCGTCAGCACTCCAAGATTCCGGCCCCGGGTGTCCAAATGCTGTACGGAAACTGAAAATCTTTCCGATTTGCCCGCTTTCAATGATTTCTTTTGCTTTTCGATGGGAAGGGACAAATCTCTGGTTATGTGCGATCATCAGTTTCTTGCCGGAGAGCTTTGCAGCTTCGATCATGTCTTCTGCTTCTTGTTTTGTCGTCGCCATCGGCTTTTCGCAAAGAACATGCTTTCCTGCCTTTAAAGCCGCAATGGAAACAGGAGCGTGCAAATAATTTGGCGTGCAGACACTGACCGCAGCAATTTCTTGATCAGCCAACAGTTCTTCATAGTTTGTGTAGCATTTTGCATGATATTGTTTTGCTATTTCCTTTGCCCGATCCTCGTTAATGTCACAAACAGCAGCAATGTTTACGTGCTCGTTTAATGCATATTCCGGTAAATGCCGATATTTCGCAATACTGCCGCAGCCAATAACTCCAACATTTAGTTTGTTCATGGAAAAATCCTCCTTTAATTTCCTTGTCCGTTACAGGGATTTATTTACTTGAATTGGTTCCAAAGGCTGATAATTTCCGTAAGTCGGCTTTGACGTGTTGGCTTGTTTTGCCCATTTAACCGCATTGATGATGACCCGTTGGATCTGCGGGTGGTGATAGGTCGGATGTGTTTCATGACCGGGACGGAAATAAAAGATTTTCCCTTTTCCCCTTTTAAACGTACAACCGCTTCGGAACACTTCTCCACCTTCAAACCAGCTGACAAAAATCAATTCATCAGGAGTTGGGATGTCAAAATGTTCCCCATACATCTCTTCATGTTCCAACTCAAAGTATTCTCCAATTCCTTCTGCAATCGGATGAGTCGGATCGACCACCCAAATTCGCTCCTTTTCATTTGCTTCCCGCCATTTCAAGTCACACGAAGTTCCCATTAGCTTCTTGAAAATTTTCGAAAAATGCCCCGAATGAAGAACAATCAACCCCATTCCATCCAGCACTTTTTGCCGAACGCGTTCTGCCACTTCATCCGCCACTTCGTGATGAGCCATATGGCCCCACCAAATCAAAACGTCTGTTGCATTCAAAACTTCATCTGTTAATCCATGTTCGGGCTGATCAAGCGTAGCAGTCTGAACATCAAATCCTTCCTTTTCTAAAAAATCGCCAATCGTTTTATGAATACCGTGCGGATAAATTTTCCGAACCGCTTCATCCTTTTGTTCATGCCAAAATTCGTTCCAGACAGTTACTTTGACCATTGTTTCCTCTACTCCTTTTGTTTCATAAAGATTTTATTTTCTTTATCCCTTCATTCCAGTCAGTGTAATACCTTCAATAATTTGTTTTTGGGCAAACATATATACGACCAGCACCGGAATAATCGAAATGGTTGAGCCGGCCATCATTAACGCCCAGTCTGTCACATAAAGCCCTTTAAAGTAATTCAGCAATAAAGGAACCGTAAATTTCTCCGGTGTGCTTAAATAAATGAGCGGATCCAAGAAATTGTTCCAAGTTCCCAAAAAAATGAAGATCCCAACGGCAGCCAATGCCGGGCGTATTAACGGCAGGATGACGCTCCAATAAATTCTTAAAGGGCTTGCGCCATCAATGATCGCCGCCTCTTCCAAGTCTTTTGGAATCCCCTTAATAAACTGCCTCAATAAGAAGACGGCAAAAGCGTTGAACAATGCTCCCGGAACAATTAGTGCAAGATGGGTATCCAACCAACCGATCTTTTCCATAATCATATACAGCGGAATCATTGTCACTTGTTTTGGAATCATCATCGTCGACAAAAATAATATAAACAGAAACCCAGCGCCCGGAAATTTTATTTTTGCAAATGCATAAGCAGCCATGGAAGCCGTTAATAGTTGTACAACGACAACAATGACGGTTATATAAAAGCTATTCCAATACGCTGTTCCAAACGGCATTGCCTGTAAGGAAGCCAGATAATTCGACCAAACAATTGGATTCGGCAGCCATTTGGGAGGAACCAAAAAAATTTGCGATACATCTTTTAATGAACTGCTGACCGTCCAAAAGAATGGAAACAGCATTATGACGGATCCGATCATTAAAAGAATATGGAGGAGGAGAGTTGACAATGAAAACTTCCTTTTGGTTGAAGCGTTGACAGCCGGATTGACCTCGTTCAATTGCGAACGTTCTTTAACCATAGCATTAGTCTTCATAATGCACCCACCTTTGCGAAAACTTAAATTGAATCAACGTAAACACAAGGATGATGGCAAACAAGATCATAGCGGCTGCTGCACTTTCCCCCATTTGAAAATCAATAAATGCCTGATCGTATATGTGGTATACAAGCGTATAGCTTGCTTTGGCCGGTCCGCCATTTGTCATAACGAATGCTTGGTCAAATACTTGGAATGAACTGATGATCGCCATTATTGTAATAAAGAAGGTCGTTGGCGATAATAAAGGTAATGTAATATGCCAAAACTTTTGCCACTTTGAAGCGCCGTCGATTTCAGCTGCCTCATAATAGCTTTGCGATATCCCTTGAAGGCCCGCAAGGAAAATGACCATATTGTGCCCAAGGCCCCACCAAATACTCAACATCGCAATTGAAGGCATAACCCATTTTGTATTAGTAAGCCATTTAGGGCCTTCAATACCGATGTATGATAATAATTGATTTAAAATACCGAAATCCCCGTTTAAAATCCACATCCAGATAACGCCGATTGATACTGAACTGGTGACTACCGGCATGAAATAAATAAGTCTATAAATTTCCTTTCCTTTCACCTTGTTTAAAGCAAGCGCCAACAACAAGGAAATTAAAATACTTCCGGGAATCACAAGAATTGTATAGTAAACTGTATTAACAAGCGCCTTCCAAAAATCAGGGTTATGAAATTGAGAAGAAAAGTTGGCAAAGCCAATAAATGACTGTTCGCCAAATCCGTCCCATTTCATAAAACTTAAAACAAGCGCAAATAGTAGAGGAATTAGGGAAAAAGCAAGCAATCCCAATAATTGTGGGGCGATAAAAAAGTAACCCCATAAAGCATTGCGACTCCGCATAATGACCCCGCCTTCTCTTGGATTATGGCGGAAAGGGCTATATCCCTTTCCGCTAGACTGAAAGAAACTTTATCTAAAAGATGATTACTGACTGTTGCGGTAGTTTTCGGTCATCGTTTTTACTTTTTCAGTAACTGCTTTTATCGTTTCGTCTGCATTTTTCTTATTGAGGTACATTAAATCCATGATATCGTTCACTTCTTTGTCCATCCCCGGCACCACGGATTGTTTATCATCTACAAGTCCAATATTGCGGGCATCAATTAAATATTGGGCATGTTCAGGAATACCTGCGTCCACCACAATATTTTCAATGCCATTAATAGAAGGAACGGCATTCCCGTTGCCTGACAAGCGGGCTTTTTGTCCTTCCTGAGATACATAGAAAGATAAAAACTTCATTGCTTCTTTCACATATTTAGAATCTTTGTTGGCCGCTAAATAGGCAGTAGCCACTGCAGCAGGTTCAGTCTTATTTCCTGTATTCGTAGGCCAAGGAATATAGTCAAATTCAAGCGATTTATTTTCACTGAACATCGGCGTTAACCAACGCCCGGCAGCAACAAAGCCAACTTGGTTAGACATAAACATCGCATCTGGACCTTGACCCTTTGGCAAAGAACCAGCATAAATAAAGTTCTTTTGATCAATCATTTTATCCAAATAGCGGATAGCTTCTTGCGCTTTCTCGTTTTGATCTAAAATGATATTGCCGTTGTCATCATAAAGTTGGCCGCCATTCGTCCAAACCCAGGAAAAGAGATTGAACCAATTATTTTCTGCTACAAAACCGTATTTCCCTGCATCCCGCAGCTTTCCAGTGACTTCCGTAAACGTATCCCAGTTCCATTTGCCTTCGTCAAAGTATTCTTGAGGCGATTTGACTCCTGCTTCTTTAAGAACTTTTTTATTGTAGTACAGCAAAGCCGGATTGCAATCAACTGGCACCCCATAAATTTGTCCGTCTTTTCTTGCAGCTCCCCACAATCCCTCCGAAAACTCTTCAGGTTTTGAATAACTTTCGGAGCTGCTTAAAAATTCCGTTAAGTTAACAACACTGCCGTTCTTTATCAACTGAGATATCCACTCGCTGCCTACATAAAACACATCTGGCGCTTTCCCGCCTGAAAGCTGTGTTAAAATTTTCTGTTGATAACCATCACTAGGAATCGGAACAAGCTTTACTTGAATGTCTGCATGCTGTTGATTAAACGCATCAATTGCTTTTTGATAAACTTTTAGTTCCGCCGGGTTGCCCCATGCCGACATTGTTAATTGAACTTTTTTACCCCCAGAGCCGCCGCCATTTGTGCTTCCTCCTTGACTGCTTGAACAACCTGATACTCCCAATAACAACATAAGCACAATGGAGAAGAAGGAGAAAACAATTTTCATTTTGTGCTTCATGTCTATAACCCCCTTTTGAAAGCGCTTTAAAATTTATAAATTTTCAATAAACACTTAACTAAAAATCGATACCTGTATTGCTATTTATATTTTGGAAGCCAATCCCCGTGCGCTTCTATCAAATCGTCACAAAGCGAGACGATGTCATCCAAAGACAATTCCGCCGATGTATGCGGATCTAAGAAGGCTGCCTGATAAATATACTCTTTCTTTCCGGTAATCGCAGCTTCAATCGTTAGCAATTGTGTATTAATATTTGTTCTGTTTAATGCGGCCAGCTGCTCCGGCAGTTCTCCTATATAGCAAGGAGTGACTCCGCTGCGGTCAACTAAACAAGGCACTTCCACGCAGGCTTTTTCAGGCAGATTGCTGATCAGCCCGCCGGTGTTAAGGACATTTCCGCCGATCTTAAACGGTTTATCTGTTTCCATAGCTTCAATAATGTAAGAACCATACTCATGTGTCCGTTTATGTGTAAGATTTTTGTTATGAACTAAATCATCACGCATTTTATTCCAATCTTCAATCTGGCGGACGCAGCGCCTTGGATACTCGTCAAGCGGAATATTAAATTTCTCAATTAGTTCCGGGTATCGGCTTTTGATAAAATAAGGGAGATACTCTGCATTATGTTCGGATGACTCCGTGACATAATAACCAAATTTGTCCATTATTTCAAATCGCACCATATCATTATGTTTTACCTTTTGCTTTTCTTTTGCTCTTTTCTTAATTTCCGGATAGAGATCCTCTCCGTTGCGTGTGATTTCAAGCAGCCATGCCATATGATTGATGCCGGCAATTTTCCATTGGATATGATCAGTTTCCATATTGAGAGATTTAAGCAAATGTTCTGCACAAACTTGTACACTATGGCAAAGTCCAACGGTTTTAATTCCGCCATACTTAATCATAACATTTGTCAATACCGCCATTGGATTGGTATAATTTAAAAACCATGCGTCCGGACAAACCTCTTGCATATCACGAGCAAATTCCAACATCACTGGTATTGTCCGTAAACTGCGGAATATCCCCCCGATCCCGATTGTATCGCCAATTGTCTGCCTCAAACCGTACTTTTTCGGAATTTCAAAATCAGTAATTGTGCAAGGATCGTAACCGCCAACTTGAATGGCATTGATTACATATTTAGCCCCTCTTAAGGCTTCTTTTCTATTTGTATATGCTTTAATTTTTACATTGCTATTTAAATTATTTTTTAAATTATTTAACATATTCTCGGAGTCTTTCAGTCTCTGATGATCAATGTCATACAATGCAAACTCTGATCCTTCTAAGCTTGGGACTAACATGCAATCTCCTAAAACATTTTTTGCAAAAACCGTGCTCCCAGCTCCCAAAAATGTAATCTTTACCACATTTCCCCCTCTTTTCTGTTAAGAAAATTCCGAATAAAGTTGTCTTTTTTACACCTGCTTTTCACCTGCTTAATTACATCACCTCCTTTAAATTTAATGTAATCGATTACAATTTTATTAAGACCTTTTGGATAAAGGTCTATTGAATATCAATCTATATTATTATGATGGGATATGAGATTTTTTGCTAAAATGTTTGCAAGTTGACCGAATAATCAGCTGATCATTCAGTATAAATTGATTTCTTTCCAAGTTTTCCTTGTTGATAATTTTTAATAACAACTCCATGGCTTTTAAGCCAATTTCATACATCGGCTGTGAAATGGTTGTTAGTGCAGGTTCAAATATTGAAGCAAATTTTATATTGTCAAAGCCGATTACCGAAATATCATCAGGTACATGCAATCCTTTAGATTTTATGGCTTTTATGGCTCCAATCGCCATTTCATCACTTGATGCAAACACGGCTGTCGGCGGTTTATCAAACGCAAGAAATTTCAACATTAAATTATATCCGCTTTCAAACGTGAAGTCCCCTTCTTGTACTAAGTGCGGTTCAACCGGAAGATCATGGTGCGCCATCGCTTGTTTGTACCCTTTTAAGCGATCCCTGCTCAATATTACATCCATCGGTCCCGATAAAAAGCCAATTCTTTTATGACCCAAGCTGATCAAATATTCCGTAGCTTTTCTGGCGCCGCTTATATTATCAATGGAAACAGTCGGAATGCTTGATCCTTCTAAATATTCACATGCAAGTACTACCGGAAATTCAAGGGAAATTTCCTCCAATAAATGTGGTTCAAGCCTCGCCGTCAACATAATCATTCCATCTGCTTTTTTCTGGCGCAATATATCTAAATAACCGCTCTCCCTTTTTTTATCATTACTTGTATCCCCAAGAAGAACCTCATAGCCGTTTTCGATTGCCACATGTTCGATTCCTCGCAAAATCTTTGAGAAAAAAGTGTTTGTTATATCCGGAACGACGACAAGAATGGTTTTTGTTTCAAGCCTCCTCAGCTGCCTTGCTAAACTATTCGGCTGATAATTCAGTTTTTTGATGGCCTCCAACACCTTTTCGGCCGTTTCTTTTTTTACATTGCCAGAATTGCTTAAAACTCTGGAAACAGTGGCCGTTGAAACATTGGCCATCTTTGCAACATCGCTGATCCTGACCATTTCATATCTCCATTTCCTAAAAATTATTGCTTCAACGATTTCTTCAGTATTAGGATTATAAGGAATATCCCTTTTCACCAAAATTGTAAACGATTACAATTAAATTTGCAACATTTTTTCTTTTTTAAATATTTTAAAAAGGATCATTTCATAGCCCATACTCTACCTTCTCCCCTAATATAAAATCAATTCCTTTAACTTTATCCCCTTCTCCAATGGTTCATTGTTTAAATTCATAATTAAACAAAATATAAGTCATCATCAAATAAGGCTCTATTTCGTGGTATTCTTTTTCCACTTGAATTTGATATTGAAAACGGGAAAACGGCTTTTTGCCTATTGCCGCAATCCTGTCATCCTTTAATACTTCCGTTCGGGATTGAATACTTAAAGACTTAAATTTGCAAAATGCATTGTTCTTTAAGTTTTGCTGAATTTTCAACGTGACATCCGTTTTGACTGTTCCGATCACTTGCCCGTTTTCAACAATATGCCACATTTGATTAAAAGGACTTATCTTTTACCGTTCCGCAGGCGTGCAAGGTAAAGATCAAATTCAAATGCCACCCTGGAATCAAAAAAAGCTGATTCATCCATTGATGCCATTTGCGGCTATAAAAACGGGAATATTCGCCAATTTTTTGATTGCCTTTAAAAAGAAGCTTTTTTCCTGTTGAAAATCTTTCCTTCATATATGTATACAAAATATCATTTTGATTGATGAGGCTTGAACTGTTCATCCCGTTTCTTTTGCCACTTTTCTATAAACCTAAAAATAAACGCGGCTAAGAGAAATAGTGAAACGATAAACAGCTGGTACCATTCAAACTTGCCTAAAATCAGAAAACGCAAACCAATGCCAATGATTCCAATGCAAAATACATGATCATTTGTAGCATGCAATCACTCCCGAAACCCTATACGTGCCAAACTGAATAAAGTTTCACAACACCTTTTTGCAAAACACAAAAAACCGGGCGCAAAATTAACGTCCGATTTTTAGCACCGGAAAATATGCAAACTTCAGTAATAATAATACGCTTCCGTAAAACATAATCGGTTTCCAAACGTTTAGAATTTAATTATCCGAAAGCGTTGAAAAGCTCGTAACGGATATTACATATATACGTGTGGGAGACCATTTTGCCTACCTATCAGCCGTTTTAGATTTGTATAACAATGAAATTGTTGCTTGGAAATTATCTGAAAGAAACGACCTTGAGTCCTTGAACAATTAAAGGGAAAACCATTTACTAAAAAAGCACTCATTCATTCAGATCAAGGGTTCCAATATACAACGAAAGCGTATGAGAAACAAGTAAAGGAGCTAAGCCATTCCCGAAGAGGAAACTGTCTTGATAATGCTTGTATGGAAATTTAAAGACCGAGAAATTGAATTTAGTGCGTCCTAAAACAATCGATCAAGCATATAGGGCGATTAAGGAGTATATAAATTTTTACAATAAAGATCGATTCCAAGAAAAATTCAACGGCCTTTCCCCGATTGAATACCGAGAAAAGGCCGCAGCTTAATATACTCTTTTTTTCATTGTCTATATTGACAGGGTTATTGGCACTGTCCAATTCTTTTTGCTTCACACTAGTTAGTTGATCATTTCTGGATGATCATCTACTCATTGAAAAAACGAAAGATTTTCCTTTTTCGATTGTTCCAAATTTTTTAATTTATTAGATAGCTCTATAAACCAGCTTTTATCTTTTGTTTGCAAAGCCAGATCAATTAATGCTTTGATCTGCTCCTCGCTTTCATAAGAAGAGACGGGCAATTTTTTGACCCAATGATTTAATGTATCGACAGTTTTTCCAACAACTACTTCATTATCGCATGCCATGACTTTTACCTTAACAAGTCTTTGGGATGAATCTATCGTTTCAACATAACCGTAAATGAATTCTCCGCTTTTTGTTTTGCCTTTTACCCAATCTCCTACTTTCACTGGTGACTGATTGATTCCTTCCATTTTATACACCACCACTTGAAGTATTAAAGAGATCACTTTGGAATACTAGAAATCTATCGTTAACAGAAATTATTACACGATAAATGAGAGAACGCAAACAATTTAACTTTGAGAATTATATCTTTTTTTATATGAATCATTTACGAAAGAAATATTTAATTATTATTGTACCAAAAAACAACTTTTTTTGGCATTTGATCGAAATTTAATTTTTTGCCGGATTGCTATTGCCTAAATAATATGATGATTTTGACAAAACTTTTCAGTAAAGACATGTTTGCCAACCCTGTGTGTGTAAAAAAATTTTTCAATGAAATCAAAGCAGGGGAATTAAGAGAAGAAAATTGATCTTTTAAATACATTTTTTCCTTTTTATTGAAAATACTAGTTGAAAGATAATATTCTGAAAGGACGTTGGATGAATGGACGATTTATTGATTGCCCGTTCTTTGTTTGGAACAACAATGGCATTTCACATTATTTTTGCCACCATTGGTGTAGGTCTGCCTCTCATGATTTTGGCTGCAGAAATCCTTTACCAAAAAACGAAAGACCGTGATTACGCTGTCATGGCAAAGCGATGGACGAAAGCTTTTGCGGTTATACTTGGAGTCGGCATCCCGACAGGAACCATTGCAGGCGTCCAACTTACGCTTCTTTGGCCCGGTTTCATGGAAGTTATTGGGCTCGTTATGCCCCTTCCCTTTCAAATTGAAATATATGCGTTTTTTATAGAGGCTCTGTTTATGTCGATTTATGTATATGCGGCGGAAAGAATTGCCCCATGGCTGAGAATTTTAAGTTTAGTGTTCGTTGGAATCGGCGCCTTGTCATCAGCCATTTTAATTACAAATGTCCACGCATTTCAAGGAACACCGGCAGGATTCCGATATGAAAACGGCAAATTTTCTGACATCAATCCGTGGGAAGCTTTTTTTAATCCAAGTTTTTTTGTTACAGCAGGACATGTTGCCTTGTCTGCTTATATTGTCGGGGCTTTTGTTGTCGCATCCGTTGCTGCATTTAAAATGCTGAAAAACAGAAGCGATTCAACAGTTTACCGTTTTCATCAAAAAGCGCTAATGATGAGTCTTGCTATCGGCGGGATTTTTTCCTTTTTGACGGCGTTGAACGGTCACGAAACTGCACAATATTTGCATGAATATCAGCCTGAAAAATTGGCTGCTGCTGAAGGATTGTTTGAAACGCAATCTTATGCTCCTTTAACGATCGGCGGTTTTACGGATCGCGAATCACAATCAGTTAAATGGGGAATTGAAATTCCTTGGGCGTTAAGTTTCTTGGCTGGTAATCGTTTCGATACCGTTGTTGTCGGCTTAAATGATTTTCCCGAAGAATGGTGGCCGCCGTTATTTGTTCATACTTTATTTAATGCGATGGTAGGCATCGGCGTTTTACTTATACTCATTGCACTCATAGGCGTTGGATGGAAAAAAGTATGGAAAAAAGAGCGATTTCCTAAAACACTTCTATGGATTTTTGTTATATCCGGTCCGTTAGCAATTATTGGAATTGAATGCGGATGGATATTTGCTTGCACCGGACGGCAACCATGGGTGATCTATCGGGTTTTGCCTACCGCTGAGGCTGCAACAACCGCTGCAAACTTAGGAATTTTGTTTGTTTTGTTTTTCTGTATTTATGTTATTTTGAGCATTGCTGTCGTTTTTGTTCTTTTATACTACTTTCGAAAACATCCCGTTCTTGATGACCTGAAACGAAACGGAACAATGATTTCCAATACAAAGTCATAGGAGGCTGAACAAATGACAAACGCACTCATCGCCATAACGATTCTTTGGGGTTTTGTGTTTATCTATGCCATTATGGCTTCGATGGATTTCGGGGCAGGATTTTGGTCTATGGTGTATTTAAACCGAAAAAAAACAAGAGCGACCAATGTTGCCAACCGCTATTTATCTCCTACATGGGAAGTGACAAATACGTTTATCGTTGCTTTAGTGGTCGCAGTTTATAGTCTTTTTCCAAAAGCAACAAATACTCTTGGAACCATTTTGCTTGTTCCCGGAAGCATTATATTGCTTCTGCTTGCTTTACGCAGTGCCTTTTTAGTTTTCTCCAATATCGCAACAGAATATAAAAAGCCTTTGACTTATATTTCAGGAATTACAGGAATCATCATCCCCGGTCTGCTCATCAGTGTGCTGCCCATTACTCACGGCCAGATGGTTGATTACGAAAACGGAACGGCACAATTAAACTTTGCCAAGTTCTTGACTAGTCCAAATGCATACGCATTTATCTGCTTTGCCATCATCAGCACCTTATTTTTATCTTCCCTCCTATTAGCCGATTACTCCAAGGTATCTGATGAAAAAGAAGCGTATACCGTTTATCTTTTACAAGGAAAAATATTAGGGCCTCTTTCATTATTGACGGCTTTTCTGATTATGCTGACGTTAAAAAGGGAAGCTTCCTGGTTGTATGATCGCATGATGGAAGATCTCCTGCTTTTATTGCTATCCACTTTATTGTTTTTTATTGGCTGGGCAAGCTTATTCTTTCCAACTTCCAAAACAGGGGAAAAAGGCATGCCAAGAATAGCTGTTGTTACCGTTACAGCCCAATACTTACTAGCCAGCTATGTGTACGGAAAAGCGCATTTGCCTTACATTGTTTATCCTAATGTGACGATTCAGTCCGCTTTTACTGATCCCATTACTTTTCGAGCCGTATTTTTCACTTATGTGGTTGGGTTTGCCATCCTTTTTCCAGGCTTTCTTTATTTCTGGAGTTTGTTTATGAATGATAAACGTTATTTGCGGCAACAATGAACAACATATCGATTGGCCGCCAATCGAAACTGTTTTAAAATGCGGGAAGAAAGCATTTCCCTACCCGTTAGTTTTCTAGTGCTGCTTCTCAAACGATCCAGTTCGATATAACCCCTCGGCCAGAAAGATTCGGCAATAAATGTTTAGTTGCCCATCTTTGAAAATTTTCTGACATCAAAAAGCGACAAGCTTAATCTGAATACACAAAAAGGGCGGCCACCATAGCAGCCTTGTTCTATGAGGCAGCCCTCCATTCCAAATTTTGTGCATGATCTTAATATACCGTCTCCTTTAAAACTTGTATAAATTGTTCATATGATTTCGTTTTTAACAAATTCTTAACCATTGAGCTATTGTCAATTAATCTTACCAACAAACCGTACTTGTCCTGCAAATTTTCCTCGCTGTTCTTTTTCACACATAACATACAGACCAATTGAACAGGCTTATCCTTCCATTGAATTGGCTTATCTAGTGTGCATACAGCGATAAATGTTTGATTCGTTTTTGGAAAGATAGGATGCGGAACAGCTAAATTCCAAAGGAGGTAGAACCACTGTTTCCCTTTCGAAAAGCATTATCTGCTAAGCTTTTTTCAAGCAAAACAGTATGGAAAAATTCCTCAATCGAACGAAATTCTAATGGAAATTCAGGCAAAATAAAACTACCTGTTTCCCATGGGATCAGAAAACAGGCAGCATCGGAGTTTTTTCTTAGCCTCAATGAAGCGAGACATTACATATTAATCGCCAAAGGTTTATTTTTTATTTTTACTATTGACAATATTAATGTTAGGTTTTGCTAGTTTGCTCATTCCTTCGCCAATGAAAAAGCTTGGATGAGGCGGCTGATTGTAGCCTACATTTTGCCAAGCAATTGCCAGTCTGTATTGCGGGTCATGCATTAACGTAAATATACGATGATCCGTTTGATCTGTTGTCATATAAATTCTTAATGCGCTATCATCTTCTGTGCGCCAAATAATTTCTTCCCTCCAGTCTCCGAATAAATCAGCTTGAAGGGATGGATTTCCTTTTGTATAGTTATTAGATAATGTGCCTTCTGCTGTGAGCAGATTGACAAGTTTTTCATTTTGATAATCCCATTTATCAATGGTTCCTACACCGGTTCCCTTTGCTTCGTCAAAGCGGTGATCCGCCAACTCGCGCAAAAGGTCGCCGTCCCACCAAATCGCAAAGTTTGAGGTTGGGATATTTTCGGATAACTTTTCACCGGTTGCTTTGTGCAATCCGCCAATTCTACTGTTCCATGCCCCTGAAATCGCCCATGCTTCCGCTCCATCATAACGAGGGTCAATGTCGGCAATTAATCCTCTTCCTGTATCCTGCCCTGTAAACTGCCCCCAAATCGTCTTACCGGTTTTAGCATCACGCAAATCGTAGCCGTATTTTGCATTGCGGTTTTCCTGTACAGCAAACACTTCCAAGCCCGGCCGGCGGGGCAAAAAGTCTCCTACATGAAGAGCATCGCCATGTCCCAAACCGGTTGCATATAAACCGGAACCGTCGTCATCAACGACCATTTGGCCATATACAATTTCATCTTTCCCATCTTTGTCAACATCAGCAATGCTTAAGGAATGATATCCTTGTCCTGCATAATGACGGTAAGATTCATCATTTGAGTCGAAAGTCCACAGTTTTGATAGTTTCCCCTTTCGCCAATTATAAGCAACAAGAACCGTTCTCGTATAATAACCGCGTGCCATGACAAAACTAGGATGTTCACCGTCCAAATAGGCAACTCCTGCAAGGAAACGATCAACTCGATTGCCATATGAATCCCCCCATGATGCGACATCACCGCGCGGCGGTTCATAGTTTGTTGTCGCAAGCGCTCGCCCTGTATTTCCGTCAAAAATCGTTAAAAATTCATCCCCTTGCAAAATGTAACCGGAACTGTTGCGGTGATCTGCATTCGCTTTGCCGATTAAGTTCCCTTGCCCATCGACCGTGCCATCAGCGGTTTTCATAACAATTTCCGCTTTTCCATTGCCATCGAAATCATAGACTAAAAACTGGGTATAGTGGGCTCCTGCACGAATGTTTTCCCCTAAATCAATCCGCCACATCAATGTTCCGTCAAGTTCATATGCATCAATATAGACATTTCCTGTATAGCCGGATTGGGAATTATCTTTTGAATTTGTTGGATCCCACTTTAAAACTAGTTCGTACTCGCCGTCGCCGTCAAGATCGCCAACACTTGCATCATTTGCTCGATACGAATAGCGATCGCCTAAAGGCGTGACACCATCTTCAGGTTTTTGCAGCGGCACATCTAAATAGTTCGTGTTCAGCACTTTTGTTGTTTCTCCTGATTTTTGTTCTTTTCCATTTAGGACAGGCCGAATTTCATAAATTGAGTTTGATTTCCCCTTTTCATCCAAGTAGTTCGTACTGGTTGAAATTGGTTTAGAATTGACTTTAAGACCGTTGCGATAAACATTAAATTTAATTTTATCAGGGTCAGTACCTAACATTCTCCAGCTAATATAAACCCCGTCTTTTGTTTGAATGGCAACTGGCGCTCGGCTTAATTTTTCCATTTGCTTTTTTAGCACGGTTGCATTCGGCGTTTTTACGCTTTTGGACAGTTTTGATACACCGCCGACACCAACGGCGGCAACTTTATAATAATAGGGAATGGTCGTTAAGACCGTATCATCCTTAAATTTCGTTTTATCCGTATATCCTATTAATTGATAATCCCCACCCTCTTTTTGAGAACGGTACTCATTGTACGTTGCCGCTTCCTTCACCTTATCCCAGCGTATCGTAACATCATTTTTCCGAACCTTTACTACTTTAAGGTTTTTTGGAGCATTCGGAACCGGTTTGGCATCATCGATCATTGAAACTTGTAAAGGCGACGATGGCACTGATTCAACGTTTGTCTGATCAACTGTTGAAACTGTGTACTCATAATTGATGCCGACTCGAACAGTTTTATCTGTAAAAAAGTTTGTTTTAGTGCTGCCAATTAAATGATAAGCGTCTGACCCATCCGATTTGCGGTAGACGTTATATTTGACTGCTTTTTCCTCTTTATTCCAAGAAATAGTGACAGACGGTTTGAAACGATCAATCTTTTTTTCTTCTGCTTTAAGCCCGGATGGAGCCAATAAAATCGGTGTAATATCAACCCCATTTACAATCCCTGTAGCACCCCCAAAATGAAAGTTCATTTGCCCATCTTTCACTAAAATTTGTGAGATGGCTTTTTCTCTAAAATTGTTTTTTGGGGCGGATATCTCTCCAAAATCTTGCCCTTCAATTTGAACCGTTGTTCTGGCGCTTCCCAAAAAATCGCCAACATATATTTTCACAGCATAAAGTCCGTTAGCAACATCAACATTAAATTTCCAGCCGACATTAAAAAATCCTAGCCAATCGCGCAGGAGGTCTCCCCCTGTACCGCGATCCCTGCCGATCATACCGGTCGGATCGACAATGCCATAGCCCCTATCGGGCGCATACTTTGTGGAAAGATTAACTTCTTTATATCCTGCCGCAACAGGCGATCCCTCCAAGCCAAAATCAAATTTAAGCGTTGCCGTTTTCGTATGAATGTTTACAGCATCGGACGGTTTGGATTCTCCTTTTCCATTAAGGCCAGTAACAACTACATCATATGTTTTATTTTCTTCCAGCCCGTTCATTGAAAATTTAGGGACTGTTGAAGTTCCAACTAGCTTGTACTCATGTTCCCCAGAAAGCTTTCGATAGATTTTGTAAATATCTGCTGTTTTAACTTCATTCCAAGTTAGAACTGCCGAAGAATTGCTAATATTACTGACCTTGACGCCAGTTGGTTTTTTTGGGACTTTTCCCGGAGGTTTAACATTTGCGACATATGAAGAAAGGGGAATATCCAGCTCTTTTATTCCGTTTGCAAGCAATCTGGCAATTTGTATCGCACCATACTCCTGAAAATGTGTATTATCTTGCACCCCATTAGGGAATGCGGGGTAAATTCCCGGTTCAACGTGTAGGAAAACGGCCAGCGTCCCTTCTGGACCGATGCTATCATAGTAGGTAACACTTAGTGCGCTGAGGTCAACTAGCGGCACATTCAGTTCTTCAGCCACTTCCTTCATTCCCTGCACATATTCTGGAAAACTGACATTAAATTTTCCAGTATCAGAATTAAAATCTCTTCGGCCAACAGGCGTAATGAAAACAGGAGTCGCACCGCGCTGTCTTGCCCCATTTACGTATGTTTTTAAATAGTCTTTATATTGAGGAACCGTTACATAACGTTCCGGCCTGCTGATCGTTGCATCATTATGCCCAAATTGGATAAGCAAATAGTCATCAGGTTTTAATATCCTTAAAATGTTATCAAGACTTCCTTCATTATAAAATGTTTTCGTGCTTCTTCCGCCGATTGCATGATTTTCAAATGTAACAGCTGAGCTGAAAAAACGCGGGAGCATTTGTCCCCAACCTGCTTCCGGACGCCAATATTCATCAAATGTTTGCACTGTCGAATCTCCGGCAATGAACACCGTTGGATGATCGCCTTTATTTCTCTCCGGAAGTTTTTCAATCATTAATCCATTGATCTTTGGTAATTCACCAGTGAATTCAAGTGTCAGCTGGCCATCAATTAATGCAATTTCAAACGTACGTTCGATATATTCCCCGGCTTGGACTTTATAGTTTTGAATTTTCTGAATATTTTCCGCCTTAACTCCCATTTTAATAGCCTCGGTTTCATCTCCTGAAATAATTGTGACAGCATAGTCCCCATTTGGTAAATCAACATTGAAAGATGTTTCAGCGGCCATGATAAAATCTGATTTTAATGGATCAGATGTTCCCCTGTCATAAGAAGTGGCCTTGGAAGGATCTTCAAATCCATAAGTACGTTCATTGGAATAGCCTGTTTTGGCAGTTACCTTAATGAATCCTTCTTTAACAGCACTTGATTCCGTTCCAAAATCAAACTTTTTTATTGCCCATTCTTCTTCCGCCTCTGCTTCTTTCAGGAAAGCGGGGATAGCTGACCATAATAACAATAAACTCAACAATATCACCAACACCCTTTTCCCTTTCTTGTTCCAATTTGCGTTCACCCATTTCACCCTTTCTATAAGTCATGTAGCGGAAATAACAATTTTTTAAAGAAACACCTCTTTGGAAAGCGTTTTCAAAAAATATAGTAGCTTTCCTCTCCTTATTTTTATATAAAAAAAACAGATGTGGTTGTTCAAAAAACAGATTTATACAAAATTAGATCTTTTTATCTAATACAATTTATATCTAAGGTACCAATTATTCATTGTTTATGCTCTGCGTTTTTATAGATAAGTAGGATCAGGATATAGGATATTTTATCTAAATCGTGATTGTTTAAAGTAAGCCGGTGTACCGTCCGCATGGGCAATGGTAAATAGAGTATGTAAACTAATCTCTTTTTCGTAAAAAAAGACTGCTTTCAAATCATTGGAAAGCAGTCTTTCATCGCTATTTCACTCTTATTATTCTTGTTCTGCTTTTATTGCCGGCTTTATCTTTGGCAAATACTTTCAATACCGTTCCTTTCCGTTGGGAAGGTATGTTGATTTTGAACTTCCCGTTGCTTGCCGCAGTTCCTTTCCCGATTTGTCTTGAACCTTTGTATAAGTAAACGGCGGCTCCTCTTTCCGCTTTACCTGTTATCGTTTTTGTTTTATAGGTGACCTTATTGACCACCGGCGTTCCCGGAGGAATTTTGTCTACCACTTTCACCGTTCTTGCCGTACTCGTGTTCCCGGCTGTGTCTCTTGCATAGACAGAAATGCGTGTACCTGCTTTTTGTTTCGCTATCCTAATGCTATAGCTGCCTTTGCTGTTCGCTCTCGCTGAGCCGATTTGCTTTGCTCCCACTTTTGCATAGACCGTCGCATTCGCCTCTGTTTTCCCTCTGATCGTTATTGAGTTATTCGCTACGGTATAGACCACCGGCGCTCCCGGAGGAATTTTGTCTACCACTTTCACCGTTCTTGCCGTACTTGTGTTCCCGGCTGTGTCTCTTGCATAGACAGAAATGCGTGTACCTGCTTTTTGTTTCGCTATCCTAATGCTATAGCTGCCTTTGCTGTTCGCTCTCGCTGAGCCGATTTGCTTTGCTCCCACTTTTGCATAGACCGTCGCATTCGCCTCTGTTTTCCCTCTGATCGTTATTGAGTTATTCGCTACGGTATAGACCACCGGCGCTCCCGGAGGAATTTTGTCTACCACTTTCACCGTTCTTGCCGTACTTGTGTTCCCGGCTGTGTCTCTTGCATAGACAGAAATGCGTGTACCTGCTTTTTGTTTCGCTATCCTAATGCTATAGCTGCCTTTGCTGTTCGCTCTCGCTGAGCCGATTTGCTTTGCTCCCACTTTTGCATAGACCGTCGCATTCGCCTCTGTTTTCCCTCTGATCGTTGTTGAGTTATTGGCTATTGTATAGACGGTTGGAGCAGCCGGAGGGGTTTTATCCTTTACAGTTATGGTCACTTCCCTGCTCTGCAACTTATTTTGATTCTCTGCAAATATCGTCAATACTGTTCCTGCCCGCTGCTTTGGTACGCTGATTTTAAAAGTGCCGTCGCTGCCCGCTGTTGCTTTTCCTAAAAGGTTGTTCCCTTTTTTAACAATGACTATCAAACCTTTAGCTGCTTTCCCGGTTACGTTTACATCACGATCACTTACTTCATTCACTACAGGCTTTTCAGGCGGCAAAGTCACCTTTCCATTTATAATGAATGTATAAGTAATATCTTTTCCTTTATCAGAAGGTTCCTTAAAGCCTGATGACAAATCCATTTGTTTAACGATCGCTCCACCGCCTCTTAAATAGGCCGAATGATCGCTGAAAAGCTTTGGTTGCAGGGCATTGAAATTAGGATCTCCATTAAATCCATATAATCCTGAACGTTCTTTTAATAAAAGAGCGATGCGGAAATTTGTTAAAAACTTCCCGAAAGTCATATCAGAACGTATATATTTTTTTACTGCATTTTCTACCGCCCGGTAATCATTGAAGCGATCTGCCAATATTTCTTTGAAAATGCGATCTCCTTGACCAGTTTGTATTTTGACATACTGGCCAAATAAATAAGATAAAGAGTAGTTTGCTAAAGTATCTCCGTATTCATCCCAATACAATAATGAATGCCCGTTTGCGATAGAAGGTGAATAGTTATAATAATCTATTCTATCTGTCAAAACTTTTCCGGAGTATATTTGCTCAGCCGCCATCGCCAGCATTTCATCCAGCCAAACGTCCATGCCGTCCGAATCACCCTCAATGATTACATTCCGGTTCACATTTACCATATGCTGAAACTCGTGCGCCAGTGTTTCATAAGCACGTGCAACATCTTTTGAACCCATGCCCATGGCAGGATACGTATCAATATAAAACAGCTCAGAATGATTGGAATGATAAACATCAAATAAATCGCCGGGGTAAAAATAACCGGCAATATATCCGCCAAACCCATCAAATCCGTCTTGTATATCAAAACATAAAATATGAATCTTTCCATTCCCGTCTACATCTGATTCATTGCCGAAATAATTAACAATCGTTGAATAAATATTGTCATCAAATTCTTTTCCTATTTTTTCGGCATCAGATAATGTAATTTCATTGTTATGAACCCAAACATTCGCTTTTGTTCCGCTATACATGAGCTCGGCATCTATTTGATAATCGAGCCCTGTGTCAAAATTAGTGACCCAAAACGTTTTTTTATCGCCGACTTGATAAGACGGCGCTATCGCAAAACGGCGCTTTTTTAATAATTTGTTTTTATATTTATCAAAATTAAATGGTTTAACCGCATCTAGCCGATAGTCCTCTAGATCTAAATTGGGATTCTTGGAATATTGGCGATCATTTACTTGAAATACGCCTGTGTATTGTTTTTGATAGACGTTAGTAGATTCATTGCTTATGACAACATAACCGCCAGAATTTGTTTCATTAAACAGACTTGACGACTTTGAAACGACAACATTTGAAGAATGACTTATACTGCCTGTCGGCTCTTCTGCATAAACAGACGTCGGCAGATAAGCAAACAATCCCCCTGTGGCGATGAATAAAAGAGCGATGTATGTGATGACTTTTTTCAAGCAACATCCCCCATTAAATGGAAAATTTGTAAAAAACTATGGGAAAATTGACTAACATAATAGAAAATAAGAGATATACATTATTATAATAACAACAATACAAGGAAGACGCCCTAATCAAAATAAAAAAATTTTATACCAAATAGGTAACGTCCAGTGAAACGGCTGCTTTCTTTTTGTTTCTTCATTTTACAATACGAGCATATCAATCTTCTAAATGTTAATCTAGCAATTATCAATTTTAAATCACCTTTTTGGATGTTGTCGGTGATGTTGGAAAAGGCGGCACAAATTCACTTAATAAATATTCATAAATTGCTTTTTCAACTGATAATCCACTTTTTGTGATGCCCATATTACCAAAAAGCACATTAAACTCGAGAATATAAAAATGCCCTCCGCTTACCAGCACATCAAAACCAGCATGATTAATGTTCAATTGCCTCGAGACATTCAAAACTAGATCACAAGCTTCTTGCGGTATAAATTCAAAACAGAGGCTTCCGCCTTGGGCAACATTGTGGAGAAACTCCCCTTCCGCCCCAACCCGCCAATAGGCGGTGAAAATATCTTTTCCAATGACGCAAATGCGTAAATCTTTTCCGTCGTTTTCTAAATATTCTTGTACGTACAGCACATCATTTTGATTGGCATATTGATAAAAATCATACTCATTTTTTATTAAAAAGGTTCCTCTTCCCATTGAATTCCGGACTTCCTTTGCTACAAATGGGAACGGGAACGTTTCCAACACTTTTTCGATATTGCTTGGGGTGCTTGCCAATATTTCTGTATATGGAACATGCTCAGGCGCCACCGTCCAAAGCGCTCTCGTCATTTCTACTTTGCTAAAGCCCAGCTGCAATGATTCAATGCTTGGAAAAATTTTTTTCTTTAATCCGTATACAAGAGCAGGGGCTTGCCACGTTTCAGGAAAAAGAACAATATCTGCTTGTCGAATGGTTTCTAATTCTTTAAACATATTATCAGGTTTTATATAGTGAACACCCGGAATTCCGATGGTCCGGTATGCATTAAAAGAAACCATTTTCATAAATACATGACCACACTCCAAAACATATAGCGATTTTCTAAATAAATAATAGAATCTTCATGAAATTTTCGCAAATAAAATTTTCAATTGTTTCCCCGTTCAAATGCCGTGGGAAATTTTTTGCTTCATTATGCATTTTGAAAGGGATTAGACAGGCGGATGTTTTTATGCCATTACTCCTTCTCTGGTGCAAAAAAGGAACCTCCTTGTTTTGTTTTAGTTGATCCCGCCAGTGCTGCCAGTGATTACGCCTGAGAAAGCTTATCACCATTGCTTCCGGAGCGCAGGCTATATTTTATGATCTATCATCCCCTTATTACCAAGTATCTGAAAGAGGCGCAATCGCGGCAACGACTTGGATGTCCTTCTTAACAATTATGGGAAAATCCAGTCTTCGCAGCGTGATGTATGCGACCAATGTAATCGAACAGATGATCAAGGAGATTTGGAAACGTTTGAAGCAGATGTACAGTTTGAACTCCAAAGCTGCGGAAAAAATCGTGTATTTAACAATTCAGGATTTTAATGAGAAATAGGCGGGGAGAAAGCTTCGAGAATTTGCCGAGGCTCATGGAAGGATAGCCGCCATATGCCAGCTTTTTTCTAAGAAAAATTGTAAACATATACAAAAGCCAGTGTAGAAAAACGAGCTGTTTTTCTATACTGGCTTCATTTTATTAGGACTTATCGGACCGCTTAATAATGTAAAAAGGGGCATATAAAGAACACCGCTTTTCCACACGTAAGGGTGAATATTTAGTCTTCTTCTTTCAGCTGAATAACATTTTAGTGATACTTTATCGAATTAATGTAAACATAATTATTAACCCCGTTGCAAAATACTGTTCTAAAAACCTGATACACACATTTTTCAATTTGTAATGGCTATCTCATAGTTACCTTCTGCGTGAGGACGTTATTGCCGGAACCTAAGCGCAAACGGATATAGGCTTCATATGCCGATACATTTGGATTAATGCGCATCATGATCGTTTTCTTTGCTTTTCCATTTTCATCTGCTGTCAGTTTGCCGATATTGAAATAACCGTAAGTGATTGGCCATGTTCCATCCTCAAATTGGATTTGCGAAATGCTTTGCCCGCCTGACAAATATATTTGAATTTGCCCATTTGCTACTGTTTGGCCAGGTGTTAAACCACTCATCACCACTTCTACCGGAAATGGTATACCACCGAGCGGAATATATTTCGGTGTTAACAATTGATATTTTTCTTCACCGCCAGGCGGCGTCTCAACAATTGACTGACCGATATTGACTGTTTTGGTAAAGACGTTGTTTCCAGCCCCTATGCGAAGGCGAATATATCCTGTTGTTCCGTCTTGTACCGTTGGGTTAAGTCTCATTGTCAGTACTTTTTCCGCCACACCATAATGATTAGCTTGAATGCTCCCAACACTTTGATAACCGTAAGTGGTAGGCCATGTTCCATTCGGAAATCGAACTTGCGAAATGGATGTACCACCTTCTAAATATACTTGAATTTCCCCATTTTCAATGACTTGTCCCGGTTTCATATCTGTTAATTTGAGTGTTACTTGAAAAGGTTTCCCGCCAGTTGGCAAAAATTCAGGTGTTTCAATGTTATATTTAATGTCTTTTGGAGGGTCCATTTCTGAGCCAAATGAACCGTCAGCAAATGTCGATTGGTCATACCATAGATAACCTTCATTCGGTGAACGCCAAGGCTCAGACTTCAGCTCCTCAGAATGCTCTGGGGTTTCCATTTCTAATATTGGTGAAGGCTGATCAAGCGGTATATCAAGTTCAGAGAAGGTCAGATAACTTTCTTTATGAGACAGCCATTCTACAATCTTCATTAGCAATTGGCCATTATCTTTTTCAGTAAATCCATCGTACGTTCTCTTGACTCCTCCGTGTTCTTCATTTCTATATTTAGGGGTGCTGTCTTCCACCACAGAAGAGTCGCCGATGAAAGCGGCCTTCCCTCTTTCTTTTTTTCCTATCGCTACAAAGGGTCCTTCATGAATTCCGCCGCCAAAATAAACCCCTTCGTCAACTGCATTGCTCCATTTGTTTTCTTCTACAGTAAGCCCATCAGGCAAATAAACAATCCCTTTAGCAATTTCCGGATTCATAATAGCCAGTGTAGAACCTGCATGAATCGATATTTCATCAATGCCATTCGTTATTCCAAAGGATTCATCAGATGGTACAATCACATTTGCTGTTGTGTTATCTATCGAGTTAAAACGAAATCTTACACCAAATTCTTCACTTAGCCAATCAGTGCTTTCAACACCAGCCATTGCAGCTTGTTCACCTTGATCCATCCCTTTTGTTGGATTATCAAAAGCCCCTCTGCGCCAACCATTCATAATTTCATTTGAATCCCAACGGTTAAAATTTCGGTCGGCATTATAGTGGTCGGCAATAAAAAATACGCCTCCCCCTTGTTCTGCAAACTCGGCAATAGCATCTTGTTCAGACTTCTTAAAAGGAATTTGTGCCTCTGGAATAATAAAAACATCATAATCTTCTAAATCTTCCAGAGTAAGCGGATCTAAACTTCGATGCTCCTTCACTGTATATCCCGCTTCAAGCAATGCATTGGCAAAATCGGAAAATGCACCATCAATCACCCAATCGGACTGTCCTGCTGTTTGGCCATGACTGTTATCAAACAAAACTTTCTTGCCGTTCGGATCGCTAGGAACTAAGATTGGGGCCGGATCATTCGGACCTTCTGCACTTACAGTTACGTTTTCCAAAGCAAAAATTAAAAACGCCAATACTGCCACAAGGCCCTGCAACAGCAGCTTTCTCATAATTACTCTGCCTCCATAATTTATTATCTCAACAAGGCAAAAAGCCTTTTATTGAGTCCAGCCATTGTTGCTGAAGCTTTCGATATACATTGCTGCCTTATGAGCATCTGCTAAACCACCTTCTTGCGCAAATAGCCGGAAATGATATCGACGATCGTAACCATGGAGATAATCCCTAATAAAATAATACCGACACGACTCCAGTCGCGAGACTGCATGGCAAATATAAGCGGAGTGCCGATTCCGCCTGCACCGATGATTCCTAAAATGCTTGCAGAACGGAGGTTAATTTCAAAACGATATAAGGTGTAAGAGATAAACCCAGGAATGATTTGTGGAACAACGGCAAACCACAGCGTTTGCAAGCCGCTTGCTCCTGTCGCTTTCAAAGCTTCAATTGGTCCGAAATCAATATTTTCCACTTCTTCTGAAAACAATTTGCCGAGCATCCCGATGGAATGGAGTCCGAGCGCCAACACGCCGGCAAAAGAGCCAGGGCCTACTACTTTAATAAATAACAACGCCATCACTAGTTCCGGAAATGTCCGGATAAAGCTTAAAATAAATTTTCCTGTTCCTGCCGCAATCTTCCCTTTCGTCATATTGTTAGCCGCCCAAAAAGCAAACGGAATACATAGAAAAGCTGAAATAAATGTGCCTAATACAGCAATCGCGAATGTATCTAATAGACCTCGAAGCAAATCTTCGCCATCGGGCAAGTAAACATAACCCCAATCAGGAGAAAAAATGCCGGATAAAATCGCTTTTGTAATTTGGCCGGCCGTTTCTTTAAATCCTTCTATTGGAATACCGGATAATGCCCATATATAAATAACAGCCAATGACACATATATACTCCACAGCTTAAACTGGTTCTTTTTTGGTTTAACTGGTCTAGCAACACTCTTCATAATAGTTTCTCCCGCAATTTAGTACTAATATAGTCGATCAACAAAACAACCATTAATGTAAAAATAATGATTGTACTCACTTTGTCGTATTCAAGAAAACCTAATGTTTTATCATAATATTCTCCGATTCCTCCTGCTCCCACTAGCCCTAATATAGCGGCAGCCCTTATATTGATTTCAAAGGTGTAAAGAACGAAAGAGACAAAGTAAGGGGACACTTGCGGAACGACAGAGTAGACGATCCATTGAATTTTATTGGCACCAACTGCTGTCATCGCCTCCAATGGGCCTTTATCAATACTTTCCATCGCTTCATAAGTTAATTTCGCTATAATGCCCATAGAGAAAACAGCTAATGCAAATATTCCTGGTAATGGCCCCAATCCGAAAATCGCAACAAATATAGCGGCTAAAAGAAGTTCAGGAATGGTACGAATTAAATTTAAAATAAATCTGAACGGGTAATAAATCCAAGTGTTGGCAGCGATGTTGCTTGCGCATAACAAAGCAAATGGAACAGCAAGCAAAGCTCCCATCGTTGTCCCAATAACCGCCATGCGGAATGTGTCAAGCATTGCCGGAACAATATCATCAAAATATGACCAGCTGGGAGGATACATTTGCACAAGCAAATCAAACATATTTGGAAACCCTTCAACAAAATCGATGAAAGAACTTTCCGTTTGATAGGCGCTCCAGCCGATCATTAGCACAATCAACGCTGTTGTCAAGTAATGTTTTATGTTAGTAGGTGCTTTAGGAATTTCTTGTTTAGTGAATCGATTCATATTTAAACTCTCTATCCGCTTCATTTGTTCCCACCTCAAAAGGCTTTCCATATATTTCAGAAAACCGTTTATCTGTCGCTTCCCTAGCAGATCCGTCAAAGACAATTTGTCCTGCTTTCAGGCCGATGATCCTTGTGGCATATTGTCTAGCTAAATCGACCGAGTGCAGGTTGACAACAAGCGTTATTCCTAACTCTTGATTAATCTTTTTTAAATCATCCATTACTTGTTTAGTTGTCAAAGGATCTAAAGATGCTACAGGCTCATCCGCTAAAATGATTTTAGCTTTTTGTGCCAAAGCTCTAGCAATCGACACTCTTTGCTGCTGTCCTCCTGAAAGCTGATCCGATCTGGTGTACGCTTTTTCAAGAATATTCATTCGTTCCAGAGCATTCATGGCCAAATCCACATCTTCTTTTGGAAACCATCCCAAAACGGTTCGGAGAGTAGAATGGTAGCCGACTCTTCCAGATAAAACATTTCGCAAAACAGTCGACCTTTTCACTAAATTAAAATTTTGGAAGATCATCCCAATGTCGCGGCGGATGCGGCGGAGTTCCTTCCCCTTTGCTTTCGTGATCGATTTCCCATCTATTGTTATTTCTCCGGAACTAATTTCAAGCAATCTATTAATAGAACGTAGCAACGTTGATTTTCCAGCGCCAGATAAACCGACAATTACAACAAATTCCCCTTTTTCAATTTTTAAATCAATATTTTCCAATCCTACTACACCATTAGGATAGATTTTTGTAACACGATGAAATTCTATCACTCTCAATACCAACCTTTTTTAAATATTTATTTAAACATTCCGATGTTGCTTTATCTATTCATAAGGATTAGCCAGTACGAACGATTCGCCTGGCTAAATTTTATGAAAATAAATTATTCTGTTTTCACTTTTTCAGCATACTCCCTGACGATATCGAAGTTACTGTCTTTCGATTCTATGTATCCTTCATGCGTGTAAATGTCTTTTATAATCGCATGCCCTTCTTCGTCTTTACCAATATCAATGAAAGCTTGCTTGATTTTTTCAACCCATTCCGAATTCATGTCGGAACGGACGGAAATGGTATCGTTCGGAATCGGTTCTGTAAACTCAATGACTTTCGTATCTTCGAAAACTGTTGGGTAATCTCCTGCTACGGTATTGCGGGCATCTTGGAAAACAACCGCACAATCGACATCACCGTTCAAAACAGAAATAACTGCTTGGTCGTGCCCTTTTACTGTTATTCCTTGTACATCTTTTAATGGATCAATCCCATTATCCATCAGTGTTGCAGCCGGCCAAACATAACCTGCAGATGAAGTGACATCTTGAAAAGCGATTTTCTTTCCTTTTAAATCTTTCACACTATTAATAGCAGAATCTTTTTTCACTACGAAAATTGATTTGTAATTGTCTACTAGTTCATCTGTTGGCTGCCCTGTCTCATCATCCACTCCGTAGCGTTGCGCTTGAAGAATTACTTCAGCAGCTCCTCTTTCTTTCGCCAGCACATAGGCATTTGGCGGCAAAAATCCTACATCTACTTTTTTGGATTCCATTGCTTCAACAATGGTGTTATAGTTCGTTGAAACACTCACCTCTACAGGTATACCCAACCGATCACCCAATAACTTTTCAAGCGGCTTTGCTTTGGCTTCCAATGTATCTGCATTTTGAGAAGGTACAAATTGTACAGAAAGAGTTTCCGGAATATAACCTTCTGATTCTTTGCTGCTATTAGTTTTTTGCGAATTGCTGGAGTCCCCGCATCCGCTGATGACCACCGCTGTTAAAGCGAGTATTGCTCCAAAATCTACTAATTTTTTAAACATATTAAATTCCCCCATATCCTTTTGAAGATCTAAATTCCATTTTAACACCAATTTTTTTATTATTTGTAAATGTTGTTATAAAATATTAATAATATTTTGTTAACTTTGTAAATTTTTCTTTTCACTCAATTATTCGTTTCATTTTTGCAACAATTTGTTATGATGAAAAAAGGAGGAGGAAAATAATGGAGAAGGAAACTACGATTCATTTGCTTGTGACTAGCGATCTTCACGGCTACATTTACCCGACCAATTACCGAAACAAAGCTGAACAAAACTTCGGACTGGCCAAAATAGCCACGATTATAAAAGAAAAAAGAAAAAAAGGGAACGTGCTCTTACTTGATAATGGAGACTTGATTCAAGGAAGCCCGTTGACTTATTATCACGCAAAAAGGAGACCCGACAATGAAAATCCGATGATTCAAGTTATGAATGATCTCCAATATGATGCATGCGTATTGGGAAATCATGAATTTAATTATGGGCTCAATTATTTGCAAAAAGCGATTCACCAATCTGCTTTTCCTTGGCTGTCCGCCAATATCTTAAAGCAAACAACAGGAGAGCCTGCTTTTGGAACACCTTATTTCGTCAAAGTATTGGACGGTGTCAAAATTGCTGTACTTGGTGTAACCACTCATTTCATCCCTAATTGGGAAGAACCGCGAAATATTGAGGGACTCGTTTTCAAAGATGCATTGCAAACGGCTAAATTATGGGTGAATGATATTCGTCAAAAAGAAAAACCAGATGTGATGATCGTCTCATATCATGGAGGATTTGAAAGGGATCTACAAACAGGAGAGCCTTTAGAACAGCTGACAGGAGAAAACCAAGCCTACCAAATGTGCCAAGAACTAGAGGGCGTTGATATTTTAATCACAGGTCATCAGCACCGTTCACTCGCAGATAAACTAAACGGCATCACAATCATTCAGCCAGGCCATCTGGGGCAATTTCTAGGCGAAGTAACGATGAAAGTTAGAAAGCAGGCAAATGGAAACAGCCTCGTAATCGTTAGTCATTCCAACTTAATCGAAATTGATGAAAAAGTGGAAGCTGACCAAGATGTTTTGGCATTGATATCCAATATGGAACAAGAAACGCAAAAATGGCTCGATCAGCCGATCGGAACCGTTATTGGTGACATGACCGTATCTGATCCATTCAAGACCCGATTACAAGACAATCCTTTTATAGAATTTATCAATAAGGTGCAAATGGAAACAGCCAAAGTTGATATTTCTGCTACTGCCTTATTCAATAATGATTTGCCTGGATTCAAACAACATGTGACAATGCGCGATATTGTTTCCAATTATATTTATCCGAACACATTAACTGTCATCCGCATCAGCGGCCAAGATATTAAAGATGCTTTGGAGCAAAGCGCCAAGTATTTCACGGTTCAAAACGGAACAATCTCTGTCAATCCCGCTTTCTCATATCCTAAACCACAGCATTACAATTATGATATGTGGGAAGGAATTGAGTACGAATTAAAAATATCCAATCCAGTTGGCCAGCGGGTTGTGAAGCTACATTATCACGGCAATCCATTGGAGCTAGACAAAGAATATGATGTCGTCACAAACAGCTACCGCGCCGGTGGAGCAGGCAATTTTGATATGTTCAAAGGAAAACCGGTCGTTAAAAATATCCCCATTGACATGACCGAACTCATTGCCAACTACATATCAAAGCACAAAACCATCATCGCAGCTTGCAATCATAATTGGAGGGTAGTTTTATAGTACTAAAAGCATTTTCCGATTCGCCCGCTTTTTATTTCAAACAAATGCCACTAATAGGTATCAAAGTATACTTGTCCAAATATCACAAAGGCTTACAGCTGCAAAAGCATAATAAAAAATTGTGTTATCAACAATGATTATATAAAAATGATTTTTTCGTTATGAAAATGTGAAGCGTTTTATTCGCACACATCAAAAAAGAAGATTTAGGATTTTCCTAATCTTCTTTTTGCATGAAAGTATATGTCACCATTCCCCTGAACAGGACATGGATTATTTAAGCAGCTGTCTTAACTCTTCGGTCATTTGTTCAACCAATTCAGGTCTGCCGTGAAACTGAGCTGGAGTATTTTGAAAAAGCTGAATATACCACTTTCCTTCCGTTTTCACCGCAACAAGCGTATGATGAGTGTTCACATCAGGATTTAAATCGGACTGGCCGTGAGGAGCCATACCGGCAATCGCTCGTAAAATAGCGATATCAGGAGCTAGAAACCGGACATTTTTCACTTTGCTGACAAATTTATCTGTCTGGTGGTGTTCAAAGACGGACTGGAGATGTGTGAATATTTCATCGCGTCCAATCGACTGACTGCCATCGAAACCAATGATTTCGCCATCCTTAATAAACAGATCCGCCATTCCGCTAGCAGTTCGATTGTTCCACGCATTAATTAGTTGCTGGTACAGCTCTTGAACTTCAATTATTTGAGAATTTTCCATCGTTTATCACTCCGAAATGTAATGTTTTGTCCTATGATGACCAATCAACTGAAAAATTATTTTTTTAAAATGTTGCCGATGAATATTTACGTGCAGTTTTTTCTATTGAAACCTCTGCTTTGGAACGCTGTGACGAATGATCCAAAGCATTTGCTTGACAGCGTATAATGCTTCAAAAAATGAAAAATTTTCTTCTATTTCACTTTAGCCGGCATTTATTTGATGCGCAATCACTTTAAAAGGGCCTTGTTTTTCTTTCTGTATAGTAAGTATATGTTCATATATCGGCCAAGTTCTTCAATTAATTAAAAAAATCTATTAGCAAGGAATGCTCGATACTGTCTGCAAATACCTTCCGATCCTCTAAAGCCACTACCATAATCAGCAAACAATCATTTTTTCAATCATATTTCCATTCATTTACTGTATGGGAGTGTTGCTACTGACGGATCTTTTTTCTATTTCCATACTGACGCATATTTCTTTTGATATTTCGCATCTTCTTCCTTTTCGATTAAATCGAAGGCAAGCTGCTTGATCGCTTCATCCTGCACTTGATCATACAAGTTTCGCAGCCCTTGGATAATATCGAATCGAATAAGTGTCGCATTTTTTTCGTCAACACAGTTGTCAAACCGGGCTGCCAAATGACGGATAACCATCTCTTTTTGCTTTTCCCCTGCTAAACCAATCCTCCAAATAGCCTGCAAACTATGTCTGGCAGTCACAAACTTTTTATCATAGGTTACTTCCCAAACTTGAGGAAAATCCTCCAACATTCGCTGTTCGGGATCGCTGATCGCCAAGCGGCTTAAAAACTGAGCAGCACGTGAGCGTTTATGATGGTCTTTGCTTGTTAAATCCTCTTTCAGCTGATCCCATACTTCATACGCCCAATCGACTTTTTCTTCAGTGATCTTCATTATGTTGTGATACGCTTCGTACTGCGCATTTTTATCACTTGACTGCAATTCCGCAAAATAATGCCCCGTTCGTTCATCCACTATTTATCGCCCCATTCATGCCTTATTATGCTTGATTTTATCTTAAGCAAAAGTAAATAGGCAATAGCTGCAATATGTAAATGCCGAACGATCATATCGGAGGTACAGATCCAAAAAACAGAAGTTTGATATGGAAACTGGCTCATATTCCATGTGAAAGCAAGTTTAAAATATTAGCAGAGAGCGAGCATGAAAAAAAGCCGCTGGATCACCGATGATTCGGCTCTCGAGCGGCCCTTTTCTCCATCAATTTTTAAACGGATTCTTCCATTCCATTAAAACAGCATAGTTACGGGATTCCTCGTCCTCCAAATAATTGGCCACAACTCCAAGTGGCGTCCGTCCGCAGCGGAGGAGGAAGGAAATAACCGGGTCTGTTAAGTTTCCGCTGACGACCTCTTCTACATACTGTTCGGCTGTCATCTCACCCGCATATTTACAATATCCCGGCATTCTGCCGCCGCCAAGCAAGCGATCCAATCCTTTATGCACAACTACTTCATACATGGATTGCATAAGCCATTTTCCTAAATCCAGCTTTCGATAGGACGGCCGGATGCAAATATCGACAACATACAAAGTATTGCCATTCGGATCATGGTTGCGGATATAGCCGTTGTCTGTTATCTCTTCCCAAGTATGGGCAGGATGCGCGGGATCAAAATTGACGATTAAAGATGTCATCGATCCTGCTAACGTTCCTTCTACCTCAACACATAATGCGCCTTCCTGAAACAATGTCACATGATTTGTTAATTGCTCTTTATTCCACCAGAGTTCTGATGGAAAAGGCGGCGGAAAGCTTTCCTTTTGAATTTCGATTAATTCATCAAAATCTGCTTCATTATAATTCCTTATCACCGCTTCGACATTGCGGCCTTGATTATTCAGATAAAATCTCTTTCTGTAACGGCTCATCTCCATTCCCCTTTCGTCCATGAACACTTAAATCAGGATATAAATCAAAGCGGCGGTCTCTCCAAGTGGTGACAGATCCGTTTTCTCTCACTTTGTATAAGAGTGATAAATCAAGATCCGCCGTAATGATCATATCGTGGTTTATTTCCCCCTCCATCAAAATACCGTTTTTCGGAAATGGGATGTCGTTCGGAGTAATGACCGCTGCCTGGCCGAAATTTGCCCTCATAAAATCAACGGTAGGAAGCGAACCGACTGTCCCTGTTGTCACCACATAGATTTGATTTTCAATCGTTCTGGCGTGGCTTGTATAGCGCACTCGTTGAAATCCGTGGCGGTCATCTGTACAAGACGGACAAAAGACAACGTCAGCTCCCATTCCTCGTACAATCCGAACAATTTCTGGAAATTCGATATCGTAACAAGTCAACATGGCAATCTTTCCTTTTTCGGTTTCAAATATTTGAACCGTTTCTCCGGGAGTCAGATGCCACTCTTTCACTTCCGTCGGCGTCAAGTGAAGCTTCGCTTGTTCTGCTATCCGGCCATCGGGATAAAATAAATGGGCTGTATTATACAATCGTCCTTCTTTTTCGATAATATGAGTGCCTCCAATAATATGCATGCCCGTTTCTTTAGCAAGCGATGTAAATAGTGAATAATATCGGTCCGTATATTGAGGTAAAGTTTGAATCGTCTGCTTTTGATTCGGAATGGACAGCAATTGAGTCGTAAAAAATTCAGGAAAAAGAACAAAATCAGCAGCAAACTCTTCTGCGGTTTTCACATAATGCGTTACTTGGTTTGCAAAATCTTCAAAGCTCCCGATGGAATGAAGATGATATTGAACAGCAGATACACGTATTTTCATGCAGCCTCTTTCCCTTCATCATAATCTATTCCCCGCTTATAACTGAACAAAGTATAACATAAAACCAGTTTATTTTAATTTAATTTGATTTTGTGTAAAGCATTTTGCTGGAACAAAAGAGAATACTTGAACTATTTATTTAGAAGTGAAATAATTCACTAAAAATTAACAGACAAAACGAAAACAAGCCGTTTGACTGCCGGTGATTTGGCGTTCAAGCGGCTTGTTTTATTCCATTTTTAAATGCTTTGCTCGTATTTGGCAATAAGTTCTTCGTTTTTTCCGACTAAACCGAGTTTAAATGCTTTTTGAATAATTTTTGCTACTTCAGCATTGAAAAATGGATCTCCACCATACCTCATCTTATCATCCAAAATTTTATTATGGAAATGAGACGTTTCTCTGGCTAAATCTTCATTTACAATTTTCCCTTCCTTTATTGCGTCCATAAATTCATAAAAATCCATTTTGCTGTTGTATTCTTCTCTTGTCTCGTTGCCATAAGGGCTGCCTGTTTCCAAATGTTTTTTGAACGGAGCTACAAGCGTCAATTGCGTATAAGCAGCAAAATATTGAGTTTCAGTAATATTCATATAAGATCACTCCCTAACAATTGTAAAATTTATGTGATCATAAAGTGTTTTATTTGAAAAATAATCTGCTGATCGATTCTGTAGTCAATAGCCTCATAGGTATTTCATAATATTTGATCCACCCATACACAATTTTGTTAGATCCTGATAAAGGTTCATCCGCTAAAGGTTTACGAGTTTTGAGAAGTAATATCCCTTCCACCATTATATATTCTAAGAAAGCCTGGACGCTCAGTACCTTCAACATAAATGGCAATTCTTATGTTTCTCCCTTTTAAAGGAGTGATTGCCGACAATTGATTTGGTGAAATGATTTCCCATTCATTATCGTTTCCATCCGACGTAATACCAATTATCTGTAAATCCGTTAATGGTGGTCGGATGCAGCTGAAGTTTTTGCAGGAAAGAATGCAAATACGAACGAAAATGATAGAACAGCCAGCATAAAAATAACTCCGACAATTTTTTTCATAATAACCTCCTCCATATTTTATAAAATTTTCATTTTTTATATCGGTATAGACTGGAATATTTTTAATATAAAAACAAAATTTAACAAAAATGTTCCGATCTCTCACATCTAGCTTTATATATATCTTTAAAACTCTTAAACGATGTTGTAAACGGCTCATCGCAACATTAAACCTGTTTCATTTACCTTGTAAAATCAATTATAATAAGGGCAAAGATCATTTTTTACCCTCGGGAACAGCAATCTTCAGAAAGCCGGAAAATGATTTATACAATCAATTATAGAAAAATCGCAAAAAAAACACCGCTATCCGCTCAATCATGCACAATATAGGACAGCGGGAAAAAGTCTAACAAACATAAATGAAAAAAGCGTGGTGAAAGCATTGTTTAAAATTTTGCTGATTGAGGATGACACCACCCTGTTTCATGAAATAAAAGAACGGTTATTACAATGGTCTTATGATGTATACGGCATTACAGACTTCGGAAAAGTGATTGAAGAATTTACAGCCATCAAGCCTGATCTGGTTATCATTGATATTCAGTTGCCAAAGTTTGACGGATTTCATTGGTGCCGCATGATCCGCTCCCATTCCAACGTTCCGATTATTTTTTTATCATCGCGGGATCACCCGACCGATATGGTGATGTCAATGCAGCTAGGAGCGGATGATTTTATACAAAAACCGTTTCATTTCGAGGTGCTTATCGCAAAAATACAAGCAATTCTCCGCCGAGTATACAACTATAATACAGAACGAATGAAGCTGAAGGCATGGTGCGGGGCGACGGTCGATTATGAGAACAATACGGTCACAAATGATAAAGGAACAATTGAACTAACTAAAAATGAACTATTGATATTAAAGCATTTGCTTGAGAAGAAAAACAAAATCGTCAGCCGGACAGAATTAATCAAAAGCCTGTGGGAGGATGAGCGCTTTGTCAGCGATAATACCTTAACGGTCAATGTTAATCGTTTGCGAAAAAAATTGGATGAGCTCGGGTTGGGACGCTTTATTGAAACGAAAGTCGGCCAAGGCTACATAGCAAAGGAAGAGGCAGCCGTATATGATTAAAAAATATATTATTGAAAGAAAGAGCTGGATCCTACTCTTTTTATTCATGCAGCTGTTTATCCTTTTTATTTCTTATCTTGATTCAACCATTTCATTAAAGTCCGTTCTCTATATTGTCTTTTTATTGATGATTATTTTTTTCATTTTTGTCATCATCCGCTACAATAAAGAAACAAAGTTTTATAAAAGCTTGGAAGGATGGGAAAACAGCCTTGATTTAACAAGTATAGCGAATGCTGAAAGCCCTTTCGAAAAAATGGTTGAACAGCGGATAATAAACCAAACGAAGCTTTTGAAACAAGAGGCTTCGCAAAATCGAATTGCGCTCGAGCAGGAAAAAGATGAATTGCTGTCATGGATTCATGAAGTTAAAACACCGCTGACAGCGATGCATTTAATCATTGAACGATTAGATGATGAAGTTATCAAAGCACAATTGACATATGAATGGCTGCGCATTCATATGCTGCTTGACCAGCAGCTTCATCAAAAACGGATTCCTTTCATGGAAAATGATTTATATATTGAAAATGTTGCACTGGAACCACTCATTTTCAAAGAGATAAAAGCTTTGCAATCATGGTGTATGCAAAAAGGAATTGGGTTTGAGGTCGAGCTAGAGGCTGCCGAAGTGCTAAGCGATGCGAAATGGCTCGCCTTTATCATCAGACAGCTGTTAACAAATGCGGTAAAATACAGCGATTCATCCGATATCATCATTCAAAGCTATCGGCAAAATGATCAAACAATGATCAAAGTGAAAGATTTTGGCCGTGGCATCGACCCGAAAGATCTGCCGCGCATTTTTGACAAAGGCTTCACATCCACGACCGCACATCAGGACAATGCTTCAACAGGCATGGGATTATACTTGGCGAAAAAAGCCGCCGAAGCATTGCTGATCAATATTCAAGTCGAGTCAAAGTTTGGAGAAGGAACAACTGTTTTCCTAACCTTTCCAAAAAGAAATGAAATTGTCCGCACAAGCATGTGACAAAATTGTCACATGCTTTTCCATTTTGTTCGCTGAATCGAAGGAAAAAGCCAAGGAGGACGATTAAGATAAAAATATCAAGGAGGGACGCGATATGTATATTTTAGAGGCAACAAAAATTTACAAAAGCTATGGAAACAAATTTAATAAACAAGAAGTGTTAAAGGGATTGGATATTCGTGTAGCAAAGGGAGAATTCGTCAGCATCATGGGGGCATCCGGCTCAGGGAAAACGACATTGCTCAATGTTCTATCCTCCATTGATCAAGTCAGCCAAGGAACGATCAAAATAGAAGGGAAAGACATTGTCGGCATGAAAGAAAAACAGCTGGCGGAATTCCGCAAAAGACATTTAGGGTTCATCTTCCAAGAATACAATTTGCTCGATACATTGACAGTGAAGGAAAACGTCCTGCTGCCTTTATCCATTACAAAAACAGCAAAAAAAGAAGCGGAACAAAAATTTACTGAATTGGCGGCAGAACTGGGAATTTATGAAATAAAAGATAAATATCCAAACGAAATTTCCGGCGGCCAAAAACAGCGCACCTCAGCAGCAAGGGCATTTATTCACGAACCGAGCATTATCTTTGCCGACGAGCCAACAGGCGCCCTTGATTCAAAATCGGCATCGGATCTGTTAAACAAACTGCAAGAATTAAATCAAAAACGAAAAGCCACCATTGTCATGGTCACGCACGATCCGGTCGCAGCCAGTTTCTCAAGCAGGGTCATTTTCATAAAAGACGGGCAAATTTATACCCAATTAAATAGAGGGGAAGAAACAAGACAAACGTTCTTCCAAGATATTATGAAAACCCAAGGGGTATTAGGCGGTGTGCAACATGAGCATTAAGCAGCTGATATTCCGTAATTTGAAAAAAAATTTGAAAAACTACTATCTGTATGTCTTTGCCTTAATTTTTGCTGTGGCTCTTTATTTTGCCTTTGTTACATTGCAATATGACCCGTCAATGGACGCAACAAAAGGGTCGATTAAAGGGGCTGCTGCCATTCGAACAGCATCCGTATTATTGATTGCCATTGTGACCGTTTTTCTTTTATATGCCAATAACATCTTCATTAAACGGCGCAGTAAAGAAATTGGCTTATTTCAATTAATCGGCATGACAAAAGGGAAAATATTCCGCATTCTTACGGCTGAGAACTTTTTCATTTATTTCAGCTCATTATTCATTGGAATCTTTATTGGATTTGCCACCTCCAAATTATTCATCATGATTTTGTTTAAAATTACCGGTGTTCAGGCAATTGCAACACTTGCCTTTTCACCTCAAGCCTTTGTACAAACAGTGATTGTTTTTAGTGCAGTCTATCTTTGTATTATGTTGATGAATTACGTATTTATTAAAAAGCAAAACATTTTATCTTTATTTAGAGTTGCTTCCACAACGGAAGTGAAAAAAATATCCCTGCTTGAAATGATTATCGGAATTTTTGGCATTTTCTTGATCATTTTAGGCTACTATATTTCGTCTAAATTATTTGATGGTGACTTTACAACGATGAATGAGCTTTTCCTAGCCATGATCTTTATATTAGGATCTGTTATTATCGGCACATACTTATTTTATAAAGGGACGGTCAGCTTTATTTTCTATCTTATTAGAAAAAAGAAGAGCGGCTATTTAAACATTTATGAGGTGCTATCTCTGTCATCGATCATGTTCCGCATGAAGTCCAATGCCTTGTTATTAACCATCATAACAACCGTCTCCGCCCTTGCCATTGGATTGTTATCGTTAAGTTATATTTCCTATTATTCTGCGGAAAAATCTGCTGAGAAGAATGTCGCCGCCGATTTTTCGTTGACGAATGTGGAAGATGCCAAACAATTTAAAGAAGCATTAGAGGAAAAAAACATTCCATACAGGGAAAAATTGATTGATGTCATCCAAGTAAGCGCCAATGTCACGCAAATATTAGATCCAAATCTAAAGGAATTACAATTTGGCCCGGCCGCCATGACTATTCCGATGATTAGCGATGATGACATCGAAAACATCGATCTGTCTCCGGATGAAACTCTGTTTGCTGGCTATAATGATTTTCTGCAGAAATTTATGTCACTGAAAAGTTCCGGGCAAATCGAATTAAAAGGCCGTCACGAAGTCATCCCGCAAAAATATTTAGGTTTAAAGAAGGAATACTACATTTCCTATTATTTCACAAGCGGCGGCCTGCCTGTCGCCATTGTGGACGAAACCATTTTTGAACGTTTAAAAAAGGATATGAACCCGAAAATACAAAAAGATTCGACGGTTTATATAGGAATTGATATTGAAGAAGAAGCAAAGATAGAAGAAGCCGATGAAATTTTTCAAAAAATTTCGTTTAACGGCCAACATGATTCCCGGCTCGCCATGAGCAGCCAACAGAAGCAATCGATGGGGCTTATCATGTTTATCGTCGGCTTTTTAGGTTTAACTTTTTTGATTACATCCGGCTGCGTTCTTTATTTTAAACAAATGGATGAGAGCGAAGATGAAAAGCCAAATTATACGATTTTAAGAAAACTCGGCTTCACACAAAGCGACTTGATCAAAGGAATTCAAGCCAAACAAATTTTTAATTTCGGGATTCCTTTAATCATCGGACTGCTCCACAGTTACTTTGCTGTTCAATCCGGATGGTTCTTATTCGGCACAGAGCTTTGGACGCCAATGATCCTCGTCATGCTTCTATACACAGCCTTGTACTCGATTTTTGGCATCTTGTCCGTGCTCTATTATAAAAAGGTAATTAAAGCGGCGCTTTCATGACAAAAAAATGTAAGCTTCAGTTCCCTATAGGGTGCTGAGGCTTACATTTATTAAATGAATAAAGCCGATCGGTCAAGCCCTAATTATTGTGTAAAATCTCATTCCCGCTTTGAAACCTAGATTCCTGGTAAACTTAACCGCTTCCTTTTTACACAAAGTCCAGAACTTGATCAGCCGATCCTCCCAAATCCAAAAACTGCTGAGCCGCGAACTGCCTAAAAAATCTTTGCACTCTTACTTGGATACAACTGAAAACCGTTTATTAATGTGCTTACAGTTTTCAATTTCATCTACAAGTGCTATGGCAAAGTCTCTATAACTGATGTAGCTTTGGCCTTCAGAGTTGACAGCAAGCACATCGCCTGAAACTTTATACTCACCTGTGCGCGGACCTTGCGGATCAAAAAATGCAGCTGGGCTAATATAAGTCCATTGAATCCCTTCAGAGTTTTCAAGATCTTGCAGATTTTGAGCCGAGCTTTTCGCTACCGGCAAATATTCTTTCGGGAAATCCGGCGTGTCAAAGAGGCGGGTTGTTTTCATTTCATCGACAAACAGGCTGCCTGCTCCGCCTACAACAATAAGCCGTGTATTGGGTGCTCCTTTCAAGGCATTGATTAATACTTTTCCTGCTTCTACATGTTTATGCTCTTCACCAGGTGCAGTGCCAAATGCATTGACAACAACATCAAAATCTTTTATATCCTCTGATGTAATATCGAAAATATCCTTTTCAACAGCTGGTCCATCGGTCACTTTCGCAGCATTGCGGACAATAGCCGTAACATCATGTCCCCGTTCCTTTGCTTCCTTTACTATTAAACTTCCTGCTTTTCCCGTTGCACCAATAACGGCAATTTTCATAAACAATTTTCCTCCCTTTATGTAACTAATTTAGTTACAAATTATATGTAACTATTATAGTTACAAATATAAATCTCTGTCAACTTATTGATTGAAGCTGTCATCCGGAAATCATTGTCTGCCAACCTGTTTGACAAAATTTCAAATTTGTCACTAAAATAGTGACAAATGGTGGTGGAAACTTATGATTAACAGCCGTTTAGCAGTGGCGATTCATATTATGATCTTAATAGCCTCAAATCCCCTTGAGCATGTGTCTTCAGAATTTATCGCCAAAAGTGTCAACACGAATCCTGTGGTGATCCGGCGAATTACAGGTATGCTCAAGAAAGCGGGACTGTTAACTTCCCATGCCGGCAGAACCGGAGCAAAATTAACAAAAAAACCTGAAGACATAACACTTTTGGATATTTTTAAAGCGGTCGAACCGAAAGACGAATTATTCGCCATTCACGAAAATCCGAACCCCAATTGTCCCGTTGGAAAAAACATTCAATCCGCCCTGGACCACACATTTACGCGCGTTCAAAAAGCGATGGAAGACGAGCTTGCCAGCCAATCCCTTAAAGACGTAATGGGCCATTTCTTTCAATAAGAATGGCCCGTGGAAAATAAACGATAGCTTGCCATCTCTTTCTGTAACGTTTTTTTTTATAAATAAGGTTGAGGATTCATTTTTTACATTCACAAAGAACACTTTATATTTCATTTTGTTCCATTTAGTTTGCACTCATTTAGGGAGTTTTTGGAAAAGAAATGTTATTCCTCCATCAAGTGCTTTATTTCAAAATAAAGAGCATGGATGAATTTTTTCATATTGATTCGCAGCGGCGAGGCAGTGGTGGATTCGTGGTTTTTTAATTCTTCCATTTTTTGACGAACAGCCGTGAAATCAAAAAATTTAGTGGAGTAATTTTCAAACTTAGGATGAACAAAGTCTGTGAGCCCAAGCGACGCCAAGTTCTCCAAGGAATGATAGATCGCCCTCCGTACGCGTTGTTCCGACGCTTTCATTTCCCTTTTCAGCTCATCTTCATTAGCAGCTTCTCCAAGCTTCTTCAATGCAAGATTTCTAAAGATTTCTTTTAATGAAGGAAATCCGCCAACCAATGTTTTCTCTTGTTCATGATCATATAAAAACTGCATGATCTCCATGAGATCTTTACTGCCGCTCTCTCCAGCAATGCCCAGTTCTGAAAGAAGAAAACGGCCACTAGCGGAAAAAGAATTCTCTCTATACAGCTGTACATTTCGCTTCGAAAGATGATCAATGTTCATTACGTTATATAAAGAGTGATGGATATCCCGAATGGTTTTCTCCAAGCGTATATGATCCATCACTCTCTTTAAGACAGACAATACTTCCATTTTGTTAATAGGCTTTGTTATATAGTGCTCGATTCCATATAAATAAGCTTGGCCGATCATATCCTTTGATTCCACCTGAGATATCATGACGACTTTTCCTTTAAAAACCGGCATGATTTTCTGAACCGTTTCGATGCCGTCTTGAAAGGGCATTAACAGATCGATTAATAAAATATCAACTTTCTTCAAATTTAATAACTCTCCGCTAACCTCAACACCGTCTGCTGCTTCGCCGACGACTTCACCAAGCTCCTCGTCCTCAATAATATGCCAAAGCATGGTGCGAATGGACTCGTCGTCATCTATTATAAAAAATCGCATACAATCACCTTTTTAGGTCAGATTTTTCATTGGCAGACGAACGATAAAGGTTGTCCCTCTGCTATGTTTCTGATTTTCAAGGATTATTTCCCCATCAAGTTTTTCTACTATCTGTTTGACATAAGTAAGTCCAATACCTGTCGATGAATTGCCAGTGCTGTCAAATTTCAAGGTGAATCCTGGTTTAAATATAATCTCTCTATATCGATCGGGAATCCCGGGACCATCATCCTGAATGCGTATTTGCAGCCAATCTCTTTTCTGCTCCACAATAATCTCAATTTTGCCGGCCTCTTTTATGGCCTCGACTGCGTTGGCAACAAGGTTATTGACAATGGAAATAAAAGTATACACATGGTATGCAGGATGTGAGCCACTATGGGCAATGCTGAATTCAATGTTTTTCCCCAATAGCTCAGCGTACTTTTCATGCGTCCGAACAATGACGGACAAAAGCGATGGAACATCTAAATAATCAAGGGAGCTTTCTTCCGTAATTAATTTCGATAGGCCAGACAAAATTCGTTGATTATCTTTTTTTATTTCATGAACCGCACCGGCAATCCTTAGCGCATGCTGTGAAATCCCTTCAAGAGGCAATCCTTTCTCTCTGCTGATGTCCTGCAATGTTTGGTATAGGTTGTAAGATTGCCTCGTAATTTCCTCAGCATCTTGAACGGATTTTTTCAACAGAACCGTCTCTTCATAAAGGTTTGAAACTAGCATGATCATATGTTCATTTCGTTTTTGCATTTCCGCTGCCCTTAATTTGGATTCATGCAATTTTATCATACTAAATAAACCGATTACAAAAAAACTTCGGAAGATGGCAATAATCATAATTTTATTAAAGGCATCTAAGGTAATCACCGTTCCAATCACAATATTCTCAACAAGCAGCTCGATCATCCCGGCTGCCAACTCAATCACAATCCCCAAAAGGCCAATTATCCATGGCCGATTGTAAAATCGGTGAATGTTTAATACAAAAAAAACAAGCGCATACGTGAAATAATAGAAAAAATAAGGGGAGTTTGCCTGAAAGGAAGCCACCCAATCAAAAGAATGAAGGAATATGAAATCCTGAAAGATCCGAAATGTTAAAACAGATAAGCCTGCAAGAACACCACATATAATAGCGGGTATCTTTCTCAGCCACAATAAAAAGATAAACAGCATCGGAGGTCCGAAACTCACCCGATACACTTCATTAAATGGATAAAATTTAATTTCCCCGGCGAGCGGAACCAATATGGCCATGGCAGCCAATAATTGGAGTTCTTTTTTCTCTAGAAAATGCAAGTTCAATCTAACCACAACCTTGTTTCAAAAAATACAAAAAACTATTTGTATGTTTTTGTGGAATTTTGTTATTTCACGTAGTTTCCTGTTTATATTTTTAAATATCACCAGAAAACGCTCCCAAGGAACACTCCACTACCTGATAGCTTTATTTTAACGAATAGTCCCATAGAAAGAAACATAGAACACCATCAAAAACAAGTGAAAAAAGAGGTGATTGAATGAAAAAAATCGGCTTGGCGTGGCAAATTTTAATTGGGCTTATACTCGGTATTTTGGTCGGTACTATTTTTTATGGAAATGCGAATGTAGCCAATTTTTTACAACCAATAGGGGATATATTTTTACGGCTGATTAAAATGATCGTTATCCCAATCGTTATTTCCAGCTTAATTGTTGGCATTGCCAGTGTAGGGGATGCAAAAAAACTTGGGAAAATTGGCGGAAAAACGATATTATATTTTGAAATCATTACAACAATCGCCATTATTGTCGGATTATTATCTGCTAATATTTTTCAGCCAGGATCTGGCGTCGATATGAGCTCATTAGAAAAAACCGATATTAATAACTATGTCGATACGGCAGAATCTGTAAAGAGCCATGGTTTTGCTGATACGTTTGTCAACATTGTTCCAGCAAACATTTTCCAAGCCTTTGTTGAAGGTAATATGCTGGCGATCATTTTCTTCTCTGTATTTTTCGGACTTGGCGTTATCGCCATAGGAGAACGTGGGAAACCGATTATTTCCTTTTTCCAAGGTACTGCTGAGGCGATGTTTTGGGTAACAAATCAAGTAATGAAATTTGCGCCATTCGGTGTGTTTGCCCTCATTGGTGTGACAGTTTCCAAATTCGGCATAGAATCATTGCTGCCATTGGGTAAATTAGTCATTCTCGGTTATGCAACAATGTTTTTCTTTGTTGTGGTCATTCTAGGAGTTGTTGCAAAAATAGTTGGTCTGAACATTTTTCACATCATCCTATTACTTAAAGAAGAGTTAATTCTCGCCTATTCAACTTCAAGTTCAGAAACAGTGATGCCGAAAATAATGGAGAAAATGGAGAAATTGGGTTGTCCAAAATCCATCACATCCTTTGTCATTCCAACAGGCTATTCCTTTAACTTGGATGGTTCAACTTTATACCAAGCATTAGCTGCCTTATTTATCGCACAAATGTATGGCATTGATTTGTCCATTGCGGACCAAATTTCATTGATACTCGTATTAATGCTGACATCAAAAGGAATTGCAGGTGTTCCGGGCGTTTCATTTGTTGTATTATTGGCAACCCTTGGGGCGGTGGGCATTCCACCTGAAGGCCTTGCATTTATCGCTGGGATTGACCGCATTCTTGATATGGCTAGAACAGTCGTCAATGTAATCGGAAACTCGCTAGCCGCTGTCGTCATGTCCAAGTGGGAAGGCCAGTTCGATAAAGAAAAAGCCATTTCATATATAGACTCTTTAAAAAATAGAAAGCAAACCGCAGCTTAACTAAAATGTGCTATTTAACCAATATATGCAAAAACTTTGCAAGCAAAAAGCCGGAGTGGCCATCTAAGTGTGCCATGCCGGCTTTTGCTATGAGATTGAAGATGATGTTCAAATGAAAGGTACACCTTAAAGAAATCTTGCTATTTTTATTTATTAACCAGTTTTATGGTTTTGTTTGCGAACCCCGGCAACAGTCCTAGTATACCTTTTCCCTTGTTCCTGACGCATGTTTTTCTTCATCAAATTTTCAATACCTAACATCGTATAGGTTCATGGTGCTCTGTCATTTTTCTTTTTATATATCCATTTGGCTTCAAAATACTTGCTGACTGAAATAAACAGAATAACCAACTCTCATACTTTCATAAAATTAAAAAATTATACTGCTGCATCTGACCTTCCGGAAATGTCAAAAAAATTGGAATAATAGGGCAACTGTTATTGAGTTTTTGGATACTGACTTCTAGCAATTTTATAAGATCAGCCGTTTCAGTTAATCGACAACATTTAAATTTTTGACCATAACTGGAGCTGAAGGCTGTGAACCGCCAAGCAATTGAAAGTGAAAATCTCGGTAAAGTTTCATTCGAGGAAAAGTGATAATGGATGGTTCATCACATCCTTTTTTTATTGGTTCAGAAGCAATGACCGCTACGTAATCGAACGACATATATCGACAATATTCCAAAAACTCTTTCAACACGAGATATTCAATATTTTCACTTGCATAATCTTCATTTAACACGATGCGATCTAATGTAATAAGTTTGCCCCCGTATTCGATTTCAAAATTCTCCTCCATAAGCGTCGCAATAATATACTCTTCATCTCCGCTCACACTATCCGCACTTATAAGCACATTTAACATACTTCCCAGTTCATAAACATTATAATAATGAAAATATATGGTGCCGACGGATACAAACTCATTTGAATCTTCCGACAAAACAGCTTGTATATCCCCATAACAAGTTACCATATTCAAATCTTGATCAAAACTCATAGAATAATCGAGCACCACATAATCAACCATCTGAACCCCTCCTGATTTTGCTTTCATTTTATAAATTGCTCTCTTTCGTTTCACTTAACAGCTAAAAGGTCATAAATAGGAACCAATATTTTTTACAACAAATAAAAATAAATCTGTAAACACTAAAGTTTTTGCTAATGCTTGAATCACCTAAAATCGCAGACATATCCTTCCTTAAACCTTTCGTTAAAGAGTAAACGGAATCGAACATTACATCATCAACACCAGATCCATCAGTTTTAAACTATCCCTTTGCAGTTTGACTTGAAAAGGAATCTCTAATCCTAAATCATTTAATCGTTCATAAAACTGTTTGATATACCCCGGCTTTAATCGCTCGCGATAATCCGGGACCACGATGATCACATTTTTGTTTTCCATATATTTCTTACTATTCCTTTTAGCAAAGTAGTCCGCCAACAGCTGTGGATGTGTGTAATCTTTAACATCTACATGAAAGGAAATATCGCCTTTTTTAATAAGGATATCAAACTCATCAACCTTTGGATAAAGAGATATTTCAGCATCTTTATACCTTTTTTTCAAATGATCAAACCATTGAATTTCCACAATACCTGGCAACAAGACGAATCGTTGGATTCCTTTCTTCAGCCGATAATAAGTTTGACTGCCCAATTCTATTGTTTGAATATTAATAAAATCCGCTAACTCCCTACACAAATTTGTACATGTAAGCTGCCCTTTCTTTCTCTCTAATGTCCAACCACAATAAGGGCAAATGCTAATTTCATGAAATGGTTTTAATTTTTCATAACAATTCTCAACGAAAGCTGCCAAATCATGATGAAGGTTCAATTTGAAGGCTTCTAAGGAGATGGAATCAATAATGGGATGCTCTGTAAGAAATCTTCTTATATTCGTATATTCGTTACATAATGAATGTTTTGTACAATACTCAAGTATCTTTTTCATGCTTTTTTGCTGTTCATTTTCAATCGATCCGACCATTTCAAGCCACTCTTGAAAATAATCGGACAATTCACCAAACTCATTAATCACCGACAAATCACCATCAAAATGGGACGTAATAGACGGAATCCCCCATTGATGAAGAGGTTTTTTCAGAAAAGCCACCAACTCAGGAATGATAGTTTTCGGAAACGGTTGTTTTGTCTCTATACATAAACCGATTAGCTGCAAATGGCCTTTCTTTAACTCATCTGGAATCGCATCTTTTTTCCCCTGCCACTTCTCAATCCCAACCGTTAAATGAAACATCATCTCTTCCTCAAGTTTCATAAATTCCTCCAAGTTAAAAATTCTACCTATATTACTATATAAAAAAAGATACACCAAAAATGGTAAATGTTTTGGTGTATCATTAAAAAGATTATAACTTTTTCTATAACTTCATGTAAGGGGAGGAAAATAGAGCACATTTCTGGGAATTGCGAACGGTTTTTTCACAATCGATGATTTATCAACAAACCAAAAGTGTATTGGCCAAGTAGAAAAACGTGGCGGCTTGCCATTTTTGTAAAGTAAGTTTTTATAACTTTGCCTTCTCCATAAAATAATGAATAAGACGATCAGTGACAGCTTTGTTCAAAAAAGATCCCAAACACGTGAGTAAAAACGGTAGCTTTCACGTTGAAAAGAGGGTAATCTAGGCATTCTATCCGGAAAAAACTATGGTAAACTTCAATCCGTCTTGCTTGGCCAACGTTTGATAGAATAGTGAGGACAAAAATACATTAACCAACCAACTTGATTAATTCAGTCAAATACACAATTTTGTATACCTTTTTTTAAATCTGCTTGCACGTCACACTTATAAGCAGCCCACAAAATTATTTTACACCTTTCGTCCATTCCGCCACTTTATCAGGATTTTCCTCCACCCATTTAGCAGCGGCTTCAGCCGGATCCATGCCGTTTGCCATATCAAGCATCACTTTTTCTATATCCTCTGTACTCCATGAGAATTGATCCAAAATTTTATACGCATTCGGCATATCTTCTTTCAACCCTTTACGCACCATCGTTGCAATGTTTTCTTCACTGCCGAAAATACCTTGCGGATCCTCCAAATACTTCAAATCATATTTGGCAAATTTCCAATGCGGGGACCAGCCTGTTACAACAATCGGCTCTTTATTCTTATAGGCTTCTCCTAATGCAGTAGCCATAGCACCGCTTGAAGATGTTTGTACTTGAAAGTTATTTAAGTTTTCATATTTTTGTATTGCATTTTCCGCCGCTTTAACAACGCCGGCGCCCGGCTCAATGCCGGTAATTGTATGATTCAAATCATTTCCATACTTATCAAGTTCCTCAATAGAGTTTATATCCATATAACTCGGGACAACCAAACCGATTTTGGCGCCTTTCAAATTAGGACCGAGATCAACCAGCTGATCTTTATACTCTTTGTATAAATCCCCATGTGTATTTGGCAGCCATGCTGCAACCATTCCGTCAGCCTCGCCATTGGCAACAGATTCCCACATCACAGCATTATCAACTGGCGTAATCGTTACATCAAATCCTTGATCCTCTAATACTTTTTGCATAACATGTGCTGAAGCAATTTCTGTATCCCATTCCACATATACTAACTCAATATTTTTATTTTCTGATGAATTGCTACCAATGCCTTTATCGTCACTTTCTGAGCCACAGCCAGCAGCAAGAAAAGACAAGAAAAGCCCGGCAACTAAGCCCAAACGTTTCCAATTCAACATTTAATGTACTTCCTCCTTTTAACTTTTATATAGAAAATTTTCAAAAAGAACCGTTGACCCACATTTTTAAATAGAGTCACGTTTTGAATCAATATTTTGGGTAATCCGATCCATTATAATTGCTAAAATAACGATAGCCACGCCCGCAACAAACCCCGGCCCCACTTGGGCACGTTGCAAAGCTGACAGGACATCCCTGCCAAGACCAGGGGCTCCGATCATTGATGCAATAACGACCATGGATAAAGCAAGCATAACCGTTTGGTTGATTCCAGCCATTATTGTCGTTTTAGCCATTGGAAGTTCAACTTTAAATAACTTTTGTAATCCTGTACTGCCAAATGCTTCAGATGCTTCAATAAGTTCTTTCGATACTTGGCGTATCCCTAAATTCGTAAACCGAACCGTTGGCGGTGTAGCAAAAATTAATGATGCAAATACACCCGGAACCATGCCGATTCCAAAGAAAGCAACAGCTGGTATCAAATATACAAAAGCAGGCATTGTTTGCATAAAATCTAATATAGGTGTAATAACAGATTCTGCCGTTTTGCTTTTAGCCATGAAAATTCCAATCGGAACGCCAATTACAACGGATAATATACTGGCAATCAAAACTAGGGTAAAAGTTTGGATGAATTGGTTCCAAAGACCTTGATTGTAGATGAACCAGAGGCCAACAATTGCAAATGTGGGTAAACCGATTTGTTTTCTGCCTGTAAAAAACGCAATAATGGCAACGATAAGAATAAAAACAATTGGAGGAATTAATAAAAGTGTATTTGCCGAAAGCTCCATAAAATTGCCAAAATGTTCTTTGATCGGGTCAAATAAAAAAGAAAAAGAATTTGTTATCCAATCGGTAAATTCTTTCGTCTTCTCCGCAATCGGAATTTCAGGTACGACGTTTAAAACATCATTCAGCATTTTGCCCACTCACCTCGCTTTCCCCAGCTAGGGCAGCTATGACTGAGCCCCGAACAATAATGCCTATTAACTTTTCATTTTCAACAACAGCAACTGGAATAGGCGAACCATGTATAACAGCAAATATCTCTTGCATCGGTGTTTCCTTGTCAACACAAGGAATATCAGTTTTTAAAATTTCCCTTATATCCCGAATGCCTTTTTTTCCGGCTTCCGATGCATCATCCGCAGTTACATAACCTTTCAAGTTGCGTTTACTGTCTACAACGAATATGCTGGATATTCCTTCTTCACGCATTCTCTCCAAAGCAACCCGAGGGCCATGTTTATCGAGATTAATGGTTTCTGGCCGTTTCATAATATGTTGGGCAGTTAAAATTTTAGTACGATCTACATCCTTCACAAACTTCTCCACATAATCATTCGCTGGATTTACTAAAATTTCTTCCGGTGTCCCAATTTGGACAATGGATCCGTCTTTCATTAACGCTATACGATCGCCCAGCCGGAGTGCTTCATCCAAGTCATGTGTAATGAAAATAATCGTTTTTTTCATTGTTTCTTGTAAATCTAGCAACTCATCTTGCATTTCTTTCCGAATTAAAGGATCGAGTGCAGAAAAAGCTTCGTCCATTAAAAGCACTTCAGGGTCATTGGCCAAAGCTCTAGCCAAACCAACACGCTGTTGCATTCCACCGGATAGCTGATTTGGTTTTTGATTTAGGTACTCCCCTAATCCGACCATTTCCAATGCTTTAATAGCTTTCTGCCTGCGTTCCCCCTTAGGTACTTTTTGAATTTCAAGTCCGAATTCTGTATTTTCCAAAACCGTCCGATGAGGAAATAACGCAAAGCGTTGAAACACCATGCTTATCTTTTTTCTTCTGATTTTACGCAGCGCTTTCTTATCCATTTTCAACAAATCTTCGCCATCAACATAAACACTGCCTTCAGTCGGTTCTATTAATCTGTTTATTAAACGTACTAACGTCGATTTACCGCTTCCTGATAAACCCATAATGACAAATATTTCCCCTGCATTTACGGAGAAAGATGCACGGTTCACTCCAACAGTATTTCCGGTTTTAATTAAAATCTCCTTTTTTGATAATCCTTGATCCAATAGCTTTAATGTTTGTACAGGGTTTTTACCAAAAATTTTCGACAAATTTTTTACTTCAATGATTGGCACTACTTTCACCCTTTTTTATTAAATCAGTATTTTCTAAAAATATCAGCCGCCTCAGATTGTGGATTTAAACATAACTTGGACGATTTTAATTTACTTTTCAAGTATATAAAAGAATAAATATCAACACAAACTCGATAATCGCTTATATTTTTTGCTCAGCAAGTATATGATCAATTATTCACAAATATTCACAAGTAATTCTCAAAATTCCTCTTATATGCTTAGAAATATTCACCTAAACAAATCATCGCGATATACTCTCTGTGAAATTGAAAAATCTTTTGAATTACGTAATTTGTGTATCTTAAAACCAAATAGATTTTTACTTGCACTAATTAAAAATGCGCTTTAAGTAACATAACGCAGCTGTCATTAGACTCCTACTGGAACATATTTAGAAGTTATGTTCCTTTTTTATAAAGGATTGAAAGCAAGAGATTAGATTCCTCCTAGGGTTGATACTCTATAAAAGAAATTTTCTTGTCTTTTCAATATTCACTTAACATGCCGCAGCTTCTAAATGAATAATTGTGATTTTTCTTTATAATCCGAACCCGACTTTTACAATGCGAAAGTGGTGTCCAAAAAATGATTTTCAGCCCAATCATGAAAAAAGTAAGCCCAAAGAATGCTGCTAAAATCAACATTCTTTGGGCTTTTATTTGGAAACATGTGACACTAAAATGGGCTAATTAGGCAGCCCCTTTCATCATTTCTATGGAGTTTCTGAAGCAGCCCCCTATTATTAAAATATATTATCAAAGCAAAGGAAAATGAATACATTTTTCAAGGGATTGATTCAGATCCTTTGAGATGGTGTTCGCAGCTCGCAATGGTCTAGCATTCATCATTGACCTCATAAAACCTTTCCCCGTCAAATGCAATCACAGGAACAATGTTTTCTGTTTTTGAAACGTACGAAATTCCCTTTTCGTAAACATGATATTCTTTTGGATAGGCTGCAAAGCTTTTAATAATATATTGATTATCTTTTATTTCGATATCGCCATTGATGCATTTCAATTCGCCATTTTCATAATAAAGATACGTTTTCGTGCCAAATCCATTTAGATAGGCGACAAGTTCCTGCCCCATGTCCCAATCGTCTCCGGTTGCATTTCCAAACAAATCGCTGTTTTCTTTGATGAAGAAAGATTGGCCAAACCGATTGCGTGACAGCTCAGGGTAATTATGGTTTGGACTTGACACGCAATAAGTGGAAGCCGCTTCACCTTTTTTCAACAATTTAGGGGTAGATCGAACATTCCAGTCATAGCAAAGAAACACGGCCATCATGGCGCGGTAGGCGGCTTTTAAATAATCTATTTGTCTCAGGTGTTCATAAGCAACCAGCGTAGAATAAGCCACCAATCCTCCCCACAAGGAATGAACCATATAGGCCAACGCTTCCCACCAGCGATCCGGATTCTGTGAACGGTAATCATTGCTAAATCCGATGTTCGCCAATAACAATTCACCATATTTTGCGGCTTCCTCTTTGCAGCCAAAAAGGAGAAGCGTTTCACAAGATGGTCCAAATCCTGCATTGTCATAATAATGTTCAGTAATAGCACCAGCCAAATGTTTGCTTTCATTTTTTAGCTGAATGCCGAATTTTTCCCACAGTTCCGTTAATCGTTTTGAAGTACTTAAACCGCGGGAATCTTCCAGAAGATCTTGAATATATAGACTAAAAACACCGCATAACCGTGTTTCCTTTTTCTCCCTCTCATCCTTGTGCAACGATTCATCAAACCGGGTAATCATTACCTCGGTCGCCCATTTTAAATAGGTTTCAGGTGGATTGTAAGATAAGTCTTCAGCGTTAAATTTTGATAATAAATAAAAAATGTGACCAATATAGTCTAAATCAAATATCCGATAAAATCCTCCATATAATTTCCTTGGTGAAGCAAAATCACCATCAATGAACCATTTTTCCTTCACATAAAAAACGGCACTTTTTTCTACTTTTCGAATTTCCTCAACCACTTTATCTGCTATTAAATTTTTTGTTAAAATAAGACAAAGTTTTCCCAATGACTCGCCTTGGTTGGAAACAGGCTGGAATGCAAAGCGGTCCGGGTGATCTTCCTTGTCAATAAAAGAGTGCTCACACAAATAACGAATTCGGTTCTCGATAATGTCCCTTATTGGTTCCAATACATTGAAAACAACAAAATCAATGGCGCCGTTATCGAACTCCAACACTAATTTCTTCTCACCAGGCTTATAAAAACGGGAGGTTATTTTAAATTCATCTTTTGATTTATATATGACTTCTTCATCAGGAATAACCGTTGACTTGACTTCATCTCCGTCAAATTGTTCAAACCAAATTCTCCGTATGTTTCTTCCTTTTGGAATTTTCACATCACATTGAAAACTGCTATTTTTAATCATAACCGGTGTATAATTTACAATCGGATGACCGAGCTTATATCCATTTTCATAAAAAGCTTCTTTCGATTCAAAAGGTTGGAATACAAATTCCCATTCCAAACTCCCTTGAGGGGCTATTTGTTGGGATGTATTGTTGTTATACTTATAAATCCAATCATGTTTATTCTCAAATACACCAGAATTACATAAGATCAATGAATGAAAAATACAGCCATCCAATGAAGGAGAAACCTGTTCCAAAAATAAATTCTGATATCTACAATAAGAACCGACAGAGGAAAGGGAGCCTCTTGTATGGTACAACCCAAGGTGAGGCCCCTGATTGCTTCTTCGCATACATGCTAATTTGCTATAATGATTTGATAAATGCGGGAATACCGCACAAGATTCATTTATATTTTTGGCCACGTTACGATCGCGAAACATAATATATGCTATGGACGCCCATACATAAAATGATTCTATTGTAACCTCTTGATGAGAATCATTATTGATGACTTTGATCGTCCATATGAACTGGTCATTTTTTGTTAAATCATATTTCAAGCAAACGGTAATTTTTCCAAAGTCATATTGTACTTCAACCTCCTGATCCTTATCCTGCCTGATGACAGGGCTGCGATCTGCACTATGAAACGTTTGCCCTTCGCTCACTAAAGTAAACTGGCCAAATAATTTATCACTGTCTTGAAAACCGTATTGAGTTAAGTACTCATTGTTGATTACCCAGTTCATTTGAAAAGGATCGCCGTTTATTCGCAACTGTTCGACTGTCCCATCAGCATTCAATGCTATAGAAAATGCTTCGTTTTGAATCGTATTCAAAAAGCTACCCTCCATCTCCAAAAATCCTGTCTCTATTTTATTGAAGAACGATTTTATTTTTTATCGCATTAAAATCTGCTGTTCCGAATATATCCATAAGTTTCCAATAACAGGAGACGGCAACGGCAGGAATCCACGGGAAGCATGTCTTATTTCCTTCGCCTTTCCAGCGTTTTCCGAATCCCGTATCACCAAACATCGGATCATCTTTCGCCCACCAGCTGATCAGATAACCTTCTTCCTGTAATCCTATATAACGATATCCCCAATCTTTCTCCGGTGTAGCAACTGTTTGATTACAACCGTGCCATAGCAGCTCTGCCACTTTCATTAACTCGGCATCCTTCGTCATGACAGCGATCTCTGCCATTTCAGCAACTCCCGATAATTCAAACGGATGCGTATAACCCGCTCCAGGAGTATCACATGCGCCAATTCCTGTGCTGCGGAAACCATACTTGGCAAGCGTACTTTCCGGAGGCAGCGGAACATCCCATAAACAAGTCCAAGAAGCATTAATTCTCGCAGCATGATGAGCGCCCTCAAGATAATAATCATCGTTCGTTGCCTTATATAGGGCAAGTAAGGCAATCATCGGGAAATAAATACTTTCATTATCAATTAACTGGCCTTTTGCATAAATACTGTCATGAATGCCGCCATTGAACCGAACTTTATTGACAATGATTTCTTTAACAAATTTTCCAGCTCTTTCTGCAGCTGCTAAATAGCGTTTGTCACCTGTAATGTTATACAGCTTAACAAGAAACGGAATTGAAGTAGCTGTTGAAGACTTCTGCTCATATAGCGTTGTTCCAAACCAAAATGCTGGTTCTGTAATTGGTTTCGCCTCCAAGTCATATGCGCGATACCATGATCCGTCTTCTTCTTGAGTTTTAAGAAGGAACTCGCCATAGCGAATCGCAGCATCAAGCCAAGATTGGTGTATGTTTCCTAATTGTTTTTCATAATCATAGATTAGCAGGAGTGCTTCTGCATCTTCATTCATACAACGTAAATAAGATCCTTTGATTTTTTTCAAATGCTCTATGACGAATTTACGATGTTCATACAACGGCCCCATTAACCTTTCAAGTTCTTCTCCTTCCGCATATGCCAATGGGAGAAGCAGGCCAGTCCACCAAAAGTCAACAGATTTTTTATCAGTGTTATACAGGTTATAAAACATTCCTTTTTCAGGAATATGGGCTTTATTTACGAAGAAATCTACAATTTTTCTTGCTCTTCTTACATATTCGCCATTGCCCATTTGATAACCAAAACGCATGACATTATATGCGTTTAAGACATTTTGCCCTGTAAATCCGAATTGAATAATGTCACTTAATTGCTCACCGTTTTGCGGATGGCAATTCAGCACATACCCTGCCGGCTCGTTGGGATCGTCTTCTGCATTCAACTCAACATAATATCGATTTAGCGCTTCCAAACGATATTTATTTAATTCTTCCGCAGTAGCCGGCAGATCCACTGGAATAGGGTTCAAGTCGTTAATTCTTCGGGCATACATATCCCACATTGCATCGATGAAACTAGGAGAAGAATTGACTCTAACTTGGTAGGAAACTTCAACCGTTTCTCCTGTTTGAGCTGGCCAAAATGATTCCCAACCGGGTCTTTCTTTCATATATAAAGCATGGCATCTTTCCCCTTCATAAAAAGGATAGGAAGCCCTTAAAATCATCTGCGGCTTGCCTGCTGCTTGTCCTTTCCATACACCTAATGCCCCAATATCCGTACGCTGAAGAAATACCCTTTCATTATTTGGTCGATTCGGATAGGAATCATAAGCCGGTAGATCCGCCCTTATTAACGTCATACTTAATTTGGTTTTTTCATCATATGCGAGAACAGCAAGCGTGTTTAAACGATCTTCACGATACATAAGATTCTGTGTTCCAAGATAATCTTCTACCCCATCTTCATCCAAGTCATTTTTGTCATAAAGAGCAGGGGGGGCAAAATATCTTAAATCAGGAAACTCCGTCCCTTCCGGCGAGTTGGTATAAAGATCAAGCCGGAGCCGGAACCCTCCTCGTTCAACTCCGCGAACGACCTCTACTTTTCTGTCAACTGTCCAAGTATCTGGTGAAGTTTGTTTCCAAGAGTCAATCACCTTAAATAACCCGTTATCATCGGTTTCAACCAATGCTTCTCCACATATGTCATTTCCATTTTCATACAAATTAGTATATCCAAACGCATATTCTTTTTTACTATCATCCGGAGAGCCTTCATTCCAAGTTTCCAATATGACGGGTTTCATCACATTTAGAATGCTGCGGTCTTTAACTGCTGAATTGACTGCAAAAAATTGAGGCGCAAACCCTGTTTCAGTTTTTTGCATTACCATTCTCAATTGTAGTTCCATGCGTTCTTCCTCCTTTTATTTAACTGCTCCAGCTGTTAATCCTTTTACTAATCCTTTTTGTGCAATAATAGTAAAGACAATGACAGGAATGATATACAATATGCCATTAGCAGACATCTGGCCCCAGTAAGTTTGGAATGTCGTTACGTATCCTGCAATCCCCACCGGCATTGTTTGCGCTTCTATTGTTCTAGTTAAAGTAAGAGCCAGCATAAATTCATTCCAAGCAACTAGAAAACTTAAAATAGATGATACTCCAATGGCCGGCAGCGACAGGGGCAATACAATTTTCACGAATTTTCCTATTGTACCTAATCCGTCTATTTCAGCAGCTTCTTCAATTTCCTTTGGCACTTGGCGGAAAAAGCCTTCTAAAATCCAGATCATTAAGGTCAGCATAAGCGGCAAGTAAGTGATGATTAATGCAAGTTCAGTATCAATAAGCCCTAGCGTTTTCATGATCATGAAATATGGAATAACCAACGTAATCGGCGGAAACATCCTAACTGCAACGATAAGGGCAAACAATATACCACTGGCTCTAAAGCGGTATCGTGCGAATCCGTATGCAGCCGGTGCTCCAATCACAAGTGATAGGATTAAACAAACTGCTGCGACAACAATACTGTTTGTCATAAATTGTTGAAAATCACCTTTCCCCAGCACTTCCACATAATGTTCCATTGTCGGCGACTCAGGGATCCAAACTGGAGGAATGGCAAACATTTCTACATCGTTTTTGATCGATGTTAAAAATGTCCATAGAAACGGAAAAAGAACAAAAATGGTCATTGCAATTAAGACTAAATATGACACCACATTGATCGCCACTTTACGGTTCATTACACTTCACCTTCCTTTACCCGTAGTAGGCGGAAGCTTATATAACTAATCACTGCTACAATTATCATGACAATAAATGAAGCTGCAGCTCCTTCACCAAATTGCATATTGGTAAATATCATTTTGTAAATATAAGTACTCAAAACTTCTGTTGCACCACCCGGTCCGCCTTGTGTAAGAATGTATACGATATCAAATACTCTAAAAGCATCTGCGAGTCTTACGATTAAAATAAGTAAAATAGCGGGTTTTAATAATGGCAGGGTAATATAGTAAAAAATTTGATAGCTTTTCGCTCCATCAATTTTAGCTGCTTCATACAATTCCTCTGGAAGGGAAGCCATACTAGCTAATAAAACTAAAATCACAAACGGTGTGGCTAACCATAAATTGGATATGAGAACCGCAATCTTCGCCGCAAAAGGATCGACCATCCATAATAATCCTTTTATTCCAAAAGCGGATAAGATATAATTGATCGCTCCGTACTGATCAGCAAAAAGCCAACGCCATTGTAAACCTGAAACAACAGGCGCAATCATAAGCGGAAGAGTAAAGATCAATTTAAAAAATTTTGTACCAGGCAAACTGCGATTCAAGACAATTGCCACAACCATCCCGATTAAAAGTTCAAGGAATATAGTAGTGACAACAAATCCAAACGTTTGGACGGCTACTTTGCCAAACTCGCTTGATTGCAGCAATTTCAAGTAATTTTCCAATCCAACAAATTTGAATTCTGTCATATTCATATTCGTTGATGAAAAGCTTAGCCATAGAGACCACAAAATCGGATAAAACACTGTGATCCCCATAATGATCAAGGTAGGAAGTACTAGAAAGAACCCTTTTTTCCCGTTTGGATTGCTGCTTCGATTTTTTTTCAGCACATTGCTTTTTGTCATAACCTTCATATGATTGTTGGCCATAATGATTAAATTACCTCCCCTATTAAACCAAGAAAACGGGCTGACTCTTTTAACCGCTTGTCACACACAGTGTAGGGGTAAAAATATTCCTTTTCACTGTACCGTGGCTGAAATTTTCCTTTCTGAATTGAGCCAGCCCATCAGAAAAACGAGATGTTTAATTATCGCTTGAGGATTTCTTGAATATCATCGGCAGTTGCCTTTAATTCCTCATCAAGACTGTTCGGTTGCGACATAATTCTTGAGAGAGTTACAGCCAACCGTTCTTGAATAGAAGGGAATTTTGGAGTTTCAGTAAAAGATACCCCGCCAACAATTGCTTCAGACATTATCGTAATGGCCTCTTTATCTTTTTCAGTTAATTTTGCGTCTTTTGAAATGGCTTCCAAAGCAGAATGGCGCGGAACCGGATTAATAAACTGAGTTCCCAGTCTTTGTACAACTTCAGAACTTGTAGCCCATTTAACAAACTCCCATGCAGCATCTTTATTTTTCGAGTCTGATGAAATTCCGTAACCCCAACTCCAGATAGCGCTTCCATTCTGTTGACCTTTTGGCTGAACGGCTACAGAAAATTTGCCGGCTACCTTAGAGCTTTCAGGGTTATTTGCCAAGGCATACATGTAAGGCCAGTTTTTAACCATTGCCACTTTTCCTTGCATGAACAGATTGTGCACATCTGCATTATCATAGCCTACTGCACCTGAAGGGCTAGTTTTATCTTCATGTTGGATGGCAACTAAATACTTAAACGCATTTTTAACTTCAGGACTGTTGAAAATAACATTGCCATCTTTATCCCATAGTCCACCGCCTGACTGATGGATGACATCAAGTAAATGCGTAACAGGTTCACCGGTTTGTTTCCCTTCAATGATGGTACCGTGTACACCTGGCTCGATGTTATTAAGCTTTTTAGCATAATTTCGATATTCATCCCAAGTTGCCGGCGGAGTTTTTAATCCAGCTTTTTCAAATAAATCAGTACGATAATACACTATCGGCGTATGAACTAAGTAAGGCAAAGCATATATCTCGTCTTTATATTTAACCGTTTCTATAGCATCTTCGACAAAGTCTTTTAAATCTTTCTCGCTAATTCGGTCTGATAGCGGTTCAAGAAATCCTTTGGCAGCAAATTCAGATATCCATGGCTGGTCCGTTTGATACACATCTATTGAACCAGTCGCACTCATTGCTTCTGTTAAAAAGCGTTGATGCATGCTATCATGAGGTATTTCGATAAAGTTGACTTTAACTCCCGTTTTTTGAGTGAATTCATCCACAATGTCTTTATAAAATTCCGTGTAAGGGCCTCCTGCTTCTACGCCTACAGTAATTTCAGAACTTTTTTGATCTTTTTCACCATTGGAATCATCTGATGATGATTTGCCTTTATTGCACCCAGCAAGAATACCTAAAAACAGAACCAATACTAGGAACATAAAAGAGATTTTTTTTGTCAACATTTCTTCCTCCTTCTTGAAGTTTTTGTTCAAAAACAACCATAACATCGGAAATAAGTGATATAGATATAATTTTTCCCTAATCTCACCCCCCAAGAATACAAATTCTTGATATATATCAATTCAAGTATAGTTAATCGTTTAACTATACTTGAAAAAAAGACCTTTATTCTTAGTTGTAAAAACATGTTGAGAGGAATCGTATATGTTTGCTGTTTTTTCCATTCAACTTATTCTCCAACGGCTTTCATACGAAGGTGTTAAGTTTATTACTAATCGGATGATGGTTTAGCTTGTCCATTGATGCGGTTTCCATTGCTGTTTGAGGATTTTAGCATAGCCATTGCTATTTTTTAGACTCTGTTGTCTGAATAGATGCGACAGAATCTCTTTCAATTAATTCACAACGCAATTTTTTCAATTTGTCTAGATCAGGGGATTTGTTATTAATTAAATCAACGATTACTTCCGTCGACAGCTGCCCCATTTTACGAAGCGGCAAACTCATGGTGCTTAGTTTCGGAAAATAGTATTGACTGCATTCCCGGTTATCAAAGCCAATAATTGAAATATCTTTCGGCACATCCAAGCCAAGATCCTTACAAGCCTCAATAGCGCCGCCGGCCATTAAATCATTCATTGCCAAAATCGCAGTCGGACGGTCTTTTAATTCAAGCAGCTCTTTCGTCATTTTGTACCCTGATTCATATTCCCAATCCCCTGTTTTAATATATGCAGGGTTGAACATCAATTGATGTTTCTTCAGCGCTTCATAGTAGCCAGTATATCGTGAATGGGCCGGAATTGAATCGATTAACCCACTAATAAGCGCAATCTTTCTATGCCCTTTTTGGATTAAATAATTTGTTGCATCATAGGCCGCTTGCTCATCATCATAATTAATGGAATATTGATCATCAGACGTTGTATAGCAGTAAGTAAAAACGATCGGCTTATTTATTTTTTTAATCACTTCTGTTACATCACGTGTATGCATTCCAATATAAATGATTCCGTCAACTTTTTTACTTAACAGTTCATCTACTAGTTTTGAGGCAATTTCTTTACACTGTTCAACATTGCTAAAATTATGGCCAATCCGCTTATGCAGCCTCATGTTTGTTAAAATAATAGTAAACCCCATTTTTTCTGCATATTCGTTAATGCCATCTATAATTTCAGGGGAATTGAACACTGTAATGTCTTCAACGACAACTCCAATTGATTTTGTTTTTTGCATTTTCAGACTTTTTGCGATCTGATTTGGACGATAATTTAACTCTTCAATTACTTTCAATACTCTCTTTCGAGTTTCTTCACTTATGTTACCGGTTTCATTTAACACGTAAGAAACGGTTGCCGTTGAAACATTTGCTTTCTTCGCAATATCTTTAATCGTAACCATGAATCCCCCCCCAAATCCAATTTAAACGTTTAACTTGTTTTTATATTATACAACTTCACGATAATTATCAACCTTTTTTTTCATACATATATCCTAATTCTTTTTTCTTAATTTCTAACTAAAAATAGAAATTTCCAAGTGAAGTGGCTTTGATCGTACTTAAAAAAACTTGAAAAAAAATATAATATCGACGGGCTTGCATGCTTAATTGTTTTGTTCATAAACCTTAGGATGTTGTGGAGTGAAAACATTGATAGGAAAGTTTACAGAAGTCCCATGTCTATTTTTTAAAAGGCAATAAAAAACCGGCAATCGGGAAAAGGACGTGGAAAAGACAAGATGTGATGGAAAATGGGGTAGCCTCCCCTCAATCTGTAAATGTCAAAATAAGAATGCACAATTTTGAAGTGATGTAAAAAATGATTTTATAGGTAATTATGTTATTAAGTGGTGGATAGTATTAACTTGACATGGAGCCTCTACGGGCATGATCTACGAGCCAAGAAGCCAGCAATATCAATAGCTGGCTCTTCCTAACAAGGCTATCATGCTCGCCTCTCCATGTAAAGTTGCCCTAAGGCAATGGCTTTAAACAATCATTTTTGTACATAGTTAAATTAGCATTCCACTCAATCCATTTTCTGATATAAAGAAGGGAGACGTCCCCCTTGAATTCAGGTCTATCCTGTCAAACCCCTTTTAACCCGCTTCGAATAAATTGGACAGTGTACTCCAATTCTTTTTCATCATCCCATGGAAAGTCCGGCATAACGACAAAGCGGGTAATAAAAAAGCCAACAACCGTGTTAATCGTCAACCGAATAACGGTTTCAGTGGGAAAATCGCCTATTTGCCCATTTTTCTTAAAATGGGCAACAAATTTTTTAAACCTAGGCAAAACTGTTTCCGTAAAAGCGGTGCGATATTTTTCTTGAATTTCTGTATGGAACGCCATTTCCTGCAAAATGATTTTTAACAGAGGAACATTGTTTTTAACAAATTGATAGCGGTTGTAGATTAATTTCCTTAACAGGTCTTCAAAATCATCAAGGTGTTTATCTTGGAAAACCTCATTGATAAACTTTTCAGCAACAAATGGGACAACAAATTTTATAATCATCGGTGAAACGATGGAAATCAGCAAATCTTTTTTTGTTTTGTAATGACGGAAAATCGTTCCTTCCGCCACTCCGGCTCTTTTCGCAATTTCGCTCGTGGATGTCGCAGCATACCCTTTTTCGGCGAAAATTTCAACTGCCGCTTGAAGAATTTTTGCCTGCTTTGGTGTTAAATTGTTATCTGCCGCCTTCATTAGCTCGTTCATAAAATCTTGCTGCTCCATACGCTTTCCTCCTCATACTCTCTACTATTGTTATAACCTGCGATGTTTTTTCAATGCAAATATATTTAAAACATAGAAAAGAAGCGCAAAGCCGATTAATATAAGCAAATCATGCCAAAGATCGGATAAGTTCTTTCCCTTGATCATGATTTCCTGCATGGCATCAGCTCCATAAGTAAGCGGCATAAATTTGCTTAATACTTGCATCCATTCCGCCATTGTCTCCAAGTTAAAGATTCCCGAGAAAAATACTTGCGGGATAATGACAAGCGGAATAAACTGCATGATTTGCAGCTCATTATTCGCATAGGCTGATAAAAGGGTCGCAAGTGTCAGCGCCGTGATGGCCAGTAAAAAAGTGACCACTGACAGCTGCCAAAAATCCCCTGCCATCCAAATATCAAGTACATATACGGAATAAGCAACAATAATGAAAGATTGAACAATCGTGAATAAGCCAAATCCCAACAAATAGCCTGTTACAATCTCCCATCTTTTAATCGGCGTCGACAACAATTTTTCTAATGTCCCTTGTGTTCTTTCCCGCAAAAATGAAATGCCGCCTATAATAAAAACAAAGAAAAAGACGAAAAAACCGATTAACACTGAACCTATTTGATCAAATAGATTGAAATTGTCAGAACCATAATAATATTCAACAGCCGGCTGCACATTGTTTTGCCTTGAAAGGGAGCTGAAAGCGTTTTGAATCACGTTCATGACCGCTGAATTGGCTGTTGGGTCGCTCCCTTCCAGCAAAACATATGGAAGATGATTTTTTACCGTTACAAACGCATCTAAATCCCCTTCTTGAAAAGCCTCCTTCGCTTCACTTTCGGACATTTGAACAACGTCTTCCTCCAGTTCGTTTTGTAAAGCTTGCTGAAACGGCTGAGGGAGATTTTCCACAGCTATTTTCGGCTCATATGGATCACCGTCCAGCACCAGCCAGATAAGGGTGATAACTAATAGCGGCGCAAAGACCAATAATGCGATCGACCGTTTATCTCTTAACAACTGCCTTATAATTCGGATGACAACCGCTCCTATCTTCATTTCTCGTCCCTCCCGTATGCTAAAAAAGCTTGTTCAAGGGAATCAACCTTTTGGTTTTTCTTTAACTTTTCCGGCGTGTCGCAAGCAATGACATAACCGTCCCTTAACATGGCCAGACGATCACACTTTTCTGCTTCGTCCATGACATGTGTCGTAACCAAAATGGTCATCCCGTTGTTTTTTAGTTTCCTTAATTCCTGCCATATCGATTGGCGAAGCACTGGATCGATTCCAACCGTCGGTTCGTCTAAAATTAATAGATCCGGTTTATGCATGATCGAAGCCGCCAGCGACAACCGCCTTTTCATCCCGCCTGAAAAATTGCTCACCACTTTGTCCCCATGCTTGGTTAAATCGACCATTTCTAAAACTTCTTGAATCGCTGCCTTTCGTTCTTGTCGTTTTAACCCGTAAATAGCAGCTAGAAATTCCAGATTTTCTTTAGCGGTCAACTCATGGTAGAGGGCATCTGATTGAGCCATATAGCCAATTGATTTCATTAACTCGAGTGAAGGAACTTTTTGACCTTTGATCAAAATTTCTCCTTGATCTCCTTCAAGAATTCCTGCCATCATTTTGACTAATGTCGTTTTTCCGGCGCCGGACGGACCGAGAAGCCCGAAAATCTCTCCCTCATTTACGTCCAAATCAACATTCTTCAGAACTTTTTCCTTTCCAAATGAAATTGCAGCATTACGGACGGTTATCATCGAGGTCATTTTTCCCCTTCCTTTCATTTAAAGTGAGTGAGTACTCACATACATTATAGGTGTTTGAATCAAAATTGTGAAGTGAGTAATCACTCATTTCGTAAATAAATGCACTAAAAGCAAAAGATTAGAATTTTGGGCGGCGGGGCATCTGCTTTTGATAATCCAATTTCGCCCTATCAGAGGGTACGGCAGAAGTTCATGTCTTTGTTCGCCGCAAGGAATTGCAGCGTATTAATCCGATCCGCTATATGGAAGTTTCCGGTTTAATCGAACGTTTCCAAGCTCTGCCGGATGCTGATAAATATGCAATCATCGCTCATTTCTTTAAATATTATCAGCCGCCGACCAACGATACCTTTGGACGCGCAGCCGCATGGCCCGGTTTTCAACTGCACTTAGGAGCGCCATGGCTTGATGTTGAAGCTGCAGATCATGGTGCTGTAGTGACCACACCTCAGGGCAAGTTCACCTTCGATTTTCTGATCATCTGCACCGGACTCGTTACTGATCCTGCTTTGCGTCCGGAATTAAGGCTTGTTGAAAGACATATTGCTCGTTGGGGAGACCGCTATCATCCCCCGAAGGAGTTGGCCAATCCAATGCTTGATGCCCATCCTTATCTCAGCCCTGGTTTCGCTTTTATAAGCCGCGATGAAAGGGCAAAAAACTTCTGTACGGACTTTTCGCTTTCAACTATTCGGGTTTGATCAGCTGCGGTATTACGGCAGCTGCTCTTTCCGGCTTGAAATACGGGATACGCAGGCTCGTATCTGAAGTAGCGGATCAGCTTTTCTTAGATGATCGAGAAAAGATATTGAAAGACTTCTTTTCCTATAACGAAATCGAATTTGTCGGGGAATGGACTAAAAAGGAGTAAGGCTTTAGAATAACCGTTGGTGGTGTGGGGGCTGTCTCAAGTTGATTTTTCAGCTAAGAGGCGCCCCTTTTTTCAAGCAACATTTTTTCGGATAGCTGTTTGCATGGAATTTGTGACCGGAGAAAGCAACCTTTTAACACTCTTTACAAACAAATAAGGTGGATCGAACCAAGTTCGATCCACCCAATTAAATTTTTTCAGTTCCCTTCGAGCAATTAATGAACCACAGCTGGGCCAACTAATGCTGCTGGTTTTTCCCCTAAAGCCAACTTGCTAATATTTGCATAGCTAATATGTTTATATGAAAGCAGCAATTGTTTTAATTCCGGAAATCTTTTATCTGCTTTTAGTTTTTCAATTTCCTGACGATAGATGGACATTACATAATCATCCTGAAAATTCGGTTGGAATTGATCCGGGTCTTCATCCATCAGCAAAGAACCCATATATTGATATCCATACTGTAATTGACGAGTTAAATGGATGATATTTAAAAATTTCCGATATATAGGTGGTGTTGTTTCCTTTAAGTTTTCGATAGCAGCTTGGGCATTTTTCAACTCATGGTAACTTGATGTTATGATCATACTTTATCATCCCTTTGTTCCGTTTAATCCCATGGTTTTTTTAGTGAAAGTCTGGACACAAGTTCTTTATTTTTTTGTCTTTTTAACTTGCGAATCTTTTCACGTTCTTTTCCTGTTTCGTAAAGATATTTTTCTTCTTCTGTTTCTGGAATAACAGGCGGTACTTCCAACGGTCTTTTATTTTCATCTAGGGGAACAAATGTGAAAAATGCAGTAGCCGCAATTCTCCGCTTCCCAGTTTCAAGATCTTCTGCAATCACTTTACAGAAAATCTCCATTGATCTTTTACCTGTATAACTAACAAACGATTCGATACAAACCGAATCACTTACCCGGATCGGTTCAAGGAAATTAACGGAGTCAGTCGATGCTGTAACACATTCCTTTACCCTTGTATGCCTGCGGGCGGAAAGCGTCGCACACGCATCCATCTTCTTCATTAAAACTCCGCCAAATAATGTATGATAATTGTTCAAATCATTAATGAGCACTTGATCGGTTTGAACAACACGTGTTTCTTTCATTTTTTTTGCTTCCATTATGATCACCTTATATATAACAATACTTTTGAAGCGCACGCTTCATCTGCATTAAGAATTATAATACAGCTGGTTTGGAAAGATACAATGCCAATCCTATATACAATTCATTACAAAATAGTATGGAAGCGCTCTTTAACCTGCACAAAATAAAAAGCTTCCTTTAATCAAGAGGAAGCCTTCTTATTGTTGACTCAATTTGGATTAGGAATCATGGCCGGGATTAGCTGTCGACAGCTTTACTTTTGCAAATCGAATAAATTCCTTTGCAATCTGTGATAAGTTTGCATCCTTTCTCCAAATCATTGCCAGATTCCATTCAATGTCCGGATTGATGACGGTGATCGTTTGAAAATCATCTGATAGTTCTAAACATGTACTTTCAGGCAGCAAAGTAATACCTATATTGTAAGCAACCAATTCTTGAATAAACTCTAATTGTGATGTTTCCGAAACAATTTTCGGTTGAAAGCCAGCTTTTCTACAAGAATTGATGACAAGATTTCTTACCTCAAAATCCCGGTTGAACATAATAAAGTCCTCTTCTTTCAGTTCCTGCAAAGACACTTCCTGTTTTCCGGCAAGACGATGAGACGAGGAGACAACTAGTTTTAATTTTTCATTCACAAACTTAATACTTTCGAGATGTTCATTTCTTTCAGAAAGAACGACTACCCCAAAATCCAATAAATTATTGAGAACCTTCTCTTCAACTGGCTTTGAACCATCCTCTTCCAATAGGAATATCACCTCTGGATATTCTTCATGAAACGAAGCAATCAGTTTTGAGAAGAAAATCGAATTGGTAATCGTAGGAAGTCCAATGCGAATTTGTCGCTTTTTTAGCGTAAACATTTTATCAAGTTCCGTATCCAATTGCTGCAGCTGATTTTCAATTTTTAAAGCATGTTTTTTTAAAATACGACCTGCATCCGTTAATATCAGCTTTTTTCTAGTACGGATGAAAAGCGGTGCTCCAATTTCGTCCTCCAACGATTTGATAATTCTACTGAGAGCAGGCTGCGTCATGAACAGATTCTCAGACGCAGTGGTAAAATTGCCGGTACGTGTAACCTCAAGAAAACACTTCAATTGTTTAATTTCCATTAAATCAAACACCTTATTACATTTTAATGATAATAAAGTTTACCATACTTTTGACTGTAGCACTTCACATTTGTTTTATCAAATAGGCGAAATATAAAGCTTTGATGGTAGACTAAAAAGATGAATACGGAAAATAGAGAGAAATAAACATAATTAGTTAATCGCATTTAAGAAACCAGAGTTTGTATATTTTATTGCAAATTCACTATTACATGGAGAAGCTTGTTCGTCTTGCAAATTTTTATCACTTGCTTTCGCAAAAACTCATTCCGTTAGAGGCCCCAAGTCAAGCGATATAAAAATGGAAAAATTGAATGTTTGAATTTGCCGCTTAATACATTTTTTAATTTAGTGGCTATGAAATTACGAACAACACTCGGTGTTCCTTACGATTTCATTTGGGCTACTGGTGCAATTGCAACAAAAATAGGATGAGAATCCTCCAGCCCATTTAAAAGCGGTTTCACTTAGTTATTTTAGGATTGCTAAACACGACTTTATATGTAGATTGTTCTTTTTCACCCCTAAATATGCGGATTCCAGTATTTTTAATTTATTTATTACCATTAATCCATTCGTCGTTACATTTCTTTCAACTAAGCTTTTTGAATAGATAGCTAAAAAGAAAAGAATGAGCAGAGATGTGCACTTCCGCTAAAGGGCTGGTTTGAAAAATACCGGTACCGTCAAGAATTTTGTGTAATGTAATGGGGTTAGGTTTGAATGAATAGGGAACTAGTTTCCTCCACACAAAACTATGTTCGGCATCTTTTTTATAATCTGCGACCCATTTATGAAGAGTTTTTGGTGAAATATCGGGTTGTCTTGCGGTTTGAGTGACCGCTTTTCCTTCCTCATCACTAATTTAACTGCATGTATCAAAACGTCTAGCCATTATAGACACTCCCTATGATTGATAGATTTACTATACATTTCTCTATTCATTGTGTCTATAATCTAAACTAACATCAAAAAAATTTAAATAAAAACCTGAAATTTCAAAAATCCAAACTTTTCGATCCTCCGAAGACCGCGAAGTTCGTGAGCTTAAGTAACGTATTCGGGATCTGGAGGGGAAAAGAAGGAGGGAAACTCTATCTTAAAAAAGGTGATATGCACTTAATCAAGTTTGACAATTAAAATTTATTTTTATATTCTACAAATAGAACATACGTTCTATTAAACCTTATTTTTCCTTTCCAATACTGTAAATGCACGTTATTTCAGAAATAAAATGGCCGTTTTTTTGCAAATTCAAACGGGTTTTTGCACGTTCATCCAGAAAAAATGGGGATTGTGCAAATTTCCTCATCTGTTTACAGAAAAACCTTTTGGTTGCTTGACATGGAGCCTCTGCGGACATGTTTTTAGCGAAAGGGGCGAGCAGGAACCCTTATTTCGCTAGGCAACAAGCCTAACATGTCAAGCCACTCATGTAAAACACGCACGGCTAATTTTGTAATTATATTCCAATCTGAAATAATTAGCTAATGTGCAAAACAAATAATTTGCTAATTTACACCAATACTTTTCACTTGTATTTTTTTCCATATGTAGTCTTCTCGCATTATTAATAATCACCTCAACAATTTATAATCAATTCCATTAATTGAAAGGACGTAGACTATGCTTTATAAAGCTCGAACTAAGTCTAAAGAATTGTTGATTATGGAGCTTTTGAACACTCGAATGGATTTATCTAGCAAGGACAAACAGTATTATCACTCTTTGAAAAAGGGTTATGAAGGGGAAGTTTCATTTGATGCCTTAACAGAGAATCTTCAATGTGAATGTTTTATTTTAAATGACTTACTACTAAATATAAATAATACCAACTTCCAAATTGATTCTCTAATTATAACTTCAGAGAAAATTTATTTATTCGAGGTCAAAAATTATGAAGGGGATTATTATTATGGATCAGATAAGTTGTTCAAAATAACAAAATCCGAAATTATTAATCCTGTTCATCAATTGAATAGAAGTAATTATTTATTACGCCAGCTACTCCTTAATCTTGGCTTTAATTCTCAAATTGATGCTTCGGTTGTTTTTATCAATCCTAATTTCACCCTATATCAAGCACCTCTCGATAAACCATTTATTTTTCCTACCCAGCTAGACCAATATTTGGACAAACTGAATACCAAACCTTCAAAGTTAAATAGAAAACACAAGAAGCTAGCGGATAAACTTATTTCATTACATATAACTGAATCGCCTTATCAACAGTTACCATCATATGATTATGAACAGGTACGAAAAGGAATCACTTGTGTTCAATGCAAGTCTTTTTCTATCTACATCGAAGGAAGAAAATGTGTATGTAAGGAATGTAGGCACGAAGAATTAGTTACAGCTTCCGTAATGCGTAGTGTGAAGGAATTTAAGCTTCTTTTTCCAGATCATCGGATTACTACGAATGCAATTCATGAATGGTGTCAGATAGTACCATCTAAAAAGAGAATCAGAAGAATTCTAAACAATAATCTTAATCAAGTAGGAGTTCGTCAATGGACTTATTATGAGTAATAAGTAGAAGATCTGTCCTTAAGTTAAACTTTCGGAGCTGTCGATTTTTACGGCTTATAGGCGCTCCTTTAATGTTTTAGAAAGTTGATATATCAATTGTTTTCAATGGATTTTGACTTTCTTTTCCCATGTTTTCTATCTTATTTATGTCCTTCAGGAGTCTTATGAAGGACTTTTCTTATGCTTTCTATCTTCATTATGTCCGTCAAAAGTCTTTTGACGGACATTCAGTATATACAATTGCTTCTTTTTGGACTTCATCGCCTCTATGAAGGACATTTACAAATTTTATTAGATTATTTTTGTCCTTCACAGTTACATTTCTCCAAAATCCATCTACTAAGCTATCTCCAAAAATCGATACTTACTTATGATACGGTTCACCGTAATAAATCAAAATGGGGTAAAAAGTTATCTATACTATGGTTCTAGTTTTTCCTTTTTTAAATTTACCATAGCAAGCGTACACAAAATGCCCATGAATCCAAACATTGCCCCAACCAACATCACAGATAAAAATGCATCCAGAAAAGCAGATTTGGCACCTAAACCCTTAGTAGAAAGATAACCTAATAACGAATCGAATAAAGAACCTCCAATTGTAATTCCTGCCATCATCCCGATGTATCGAAATGTGGCCAAAATTCCAGATGCAACCCCTTGTTTTGCACGCGGGGCCGCTCCTAAAATGGCTGAGTTGTTGGGGGCAGCGAATGTACCGGTTCCGAGTCCTGAAAAAATAAGGCCGAGAATGAGCAAAATATAGGTAACACTTTGAGATGGAACCTTAACCATAAGTCCGAATAAAATTAAACCCAAGGTACTGAATATCATTCCCGATGTAGTTAACAAACGCGGGCCCATTCGATCTGATAATGCGCCGGCAATTGGAGCAGAAACAGTCATGATCAGTGGTGTAATCGCCATGAACATTCCAACGGCGGAAGCCGAAAAGTGTAATACGTGATCAAAATAAAAGGGCAAAAGGAACAATGTCAAAAAGAAGCACAAGTAATTTAAAGTTGCTCCCAATGTTCCAAAACCTATATTTCTTATGCAAAAGAGCCATAAATCCAGCATTGGTTCTTGTTCTTTGCGCTCAACATGTACAAAGCCCCAAATGGAAATTAATAAGCATACCACGAGCAAGGTAATAATAAATGAGCGATGCCCCTTGATGACATTTAAATTCAAGAGCAACGTACAAGCGGTCATACCGACGATATAAAAGAAAAAACCCTTAAGATCAAACGGTTTTCGCTCTTTTGAGACAGCCTTTGGTATGGACCATATACCGAGCCCTAAACCTATCAAGCCGAAAGGAATTGTGAGGAAAAAAATAAGCGGCCAGCCCCACCACTGGGTCAACCAGCCTCCAAGGACAGGACCTAATGATAGCCCAATGTAGGTCATTATTGCTTGAAGACCAAGAACCCTTCCTCTTTGTTCTGGAGGAAATGTGGTCGAAAGAAGGGCGGGACCAACCGAGAGAATCATTGATCCAGCAACGGCTAGTATTGCCCTTCCCCACAATAGATTGAGAAAATTTCCCGATAAACCGCATAATAATGCTGAGCAGATAAAAAGAGCAAAACCGAATAAAAAAATAAATCTATGTCCAAAAATATCGGATAATCTCCCAACCGGCAGCAGAAATAACGTTAAGAAAAGGAGATAAATCAAGACAATCCATTCCGATTGACTTAAGGTTAGATGGAGTGCTCGTTGAATCACTGGCAAAACAGTATTGGTAATGCTCGTATTTAGAGACGATAAAAATGTTCCAATACCAACAGTAATTAGTACATACCAGCGGCGATCCTTCATTTCTGTAGATTTTATCATCTTTAAACCTCCTTGTATTCCACAATTGAAAAGTGAGGCACTTCGCAATCGAAAAATTGAGCCGTTTTTTTGGACAGGTTATCGGTTGCGATATACAAAAAGGGAATTTTTAAATATCATAAATAAAAGTGATGCGTTTACAAAGTAACAAATTACTACATGTTTCGCTGAAATAGTAATATAAACAAATTAAAAGACCATTCCAAAATGGAATGGCCTTAAACCCCAATCTTAATGATTGGGCCTCTCTGATTGCGACATGGCAATCTAAACATGTTATATTATATGCTTAAACGATTGTATTATGTGCTTAAATTGGATAGGGGACTAAAAAGCCCCCAAACAGTAACCTATAAAATATAGTCTCTCTGATTGCGACGAGGCAATCTAAACATAAAATATTTTCTAATTAAAGAATATCATTAATTATTCATATTGACAAGTGATAACCAGTCAATTTTTTTGGGGAAAAGTTGATTATTTTCGTTATAAAATTTAAAATCCCATTGCAAATAATAAACGATTTCTCATAAGATCCAAATCTTTCACGTCAATATTCCCTAAATGCTCACCAATTCTTACTTTATCTACCGTTTTAATATATTCGAACTTAACGCATGAATCTTCGTCTAAAAAGGGATATTTGGATTTAAGGAGTATGTAATGATTTTTATATTTTGGTGTTTTCACTCCGTTCACAAGGTTATATTTGAATTTAGTTGTTAATGGAATCAAAACAACAGTATCTCCACTGTTTAATTGATTCCTACTAATAATTAAGCAAGGCCGTCTTTTATTCTTTTCCCCTCCTAAATTGCCCTCTCCTAGTTCAACGTTAAATACCCCACCTCTATATATTGTAGGTACTGTTCCATTCCGTTTTTGATAATCTTTTAATTCAATTAATTCAATTGCTCTCGCAAGCCAATGACCTGCATTTCGAATATTTTTTTCTTTGGTCCAACTCATTTTTCTCCTCCTCTAATCTTATTATATTCCTTAAAAGAGGAGTAAGAAAATACGTTAATAGTATTTATTCCAATTTTATTACTAATCTATACTTAAGTTCACTTTCTAGTTTATGCGTTCTAAAATTTTCAAATTCCCCATTAACTGTGACTTCATCAATTTCTCCCCCTTCGTTTATTTCCAATTTAGTAAAAAAACATGAATATGTTAATTTTGATGTTTCAGTTTGATTTTTATATTTGAAATCCTTTACTTCCATTTCTCCTCTTTAAAAATTCATTGTAAAATCATTTTGAAGGAGGTTAAGAGATGGAAATAAAAAGAGTAGCTATATATGCCCGTGTTAGTACAGAAGAGCAGGCTAAAGAAGGGTACAGTATAACCGCTCAACTTCAAACACTTCGACAATATGCTGAAATTTACAACTGGGAAATTGCTGAAGAATATGTAGATGAGGGGATCAGCGGAAAATCGATAAAAGGCCGGCCAGCAATGAAAAGACTTATTAAAGATGTGGAAATAAACAAATTTGATGCTGTTCTAGTATGGAAAATTTCACGGCTTTCTAGAAATATGTTAGATACTCTAATGATTCTAGACAAATTTGAAAAATACAATGTGAAATTTATATCCTACTCGGAAAACTTTGATACTGGTAGCCCTATTGGCCGCTTAGTGCTGCAAATTATGGCTTCTATTGCAGAAATGGAAAGAAATACGCTATCGGAAAATGTAAAACTTGGTATGAAACAAAGGGCATTAGAGGACAATGGAATGGTGGTTCTGTATTTGGTTACGATACTGTTGAAAAACAACTTGTCATCAATCATAAAGAAGCAGAGATCGTAAAAATGATCTTTGAAATGTATGCAAGCGGAAAGGGGTTAAAGGCAATTGCAAACTACTTAAATAAATTAGGATATCGAACGAAAAAAGGCCGTTATTTTTCTATAAATGGGATTGCAACAATCTTAGACAATGTCATCTATAATGGTAAAATCAGCTGGTTAAAGGTTGAAAATTGGGACACTAAGAGAAGAAAAGGAAAGAATCCTGACCCTATCATTGTTGAGGGGCAGCATGAAGCCATCATTTCAGATGAATTATGGAGTTTAGTTCAAGCAAGAAGAAAAAGCAAATCATTTAAACAGCGCCAATCGAATGAACCTTTTTTACTTAGCAGTCTTTTGCGTTGCCCTGATTGCGGTCAAGGAATGGTCCCTTCCATTACGACATCTACACGAAAGGATGGGACGAAACGAAAACATCGATATTATGTGTGTAGTAATTTCCATAATAAAGGATCTGCAGCATGTAAAGCGAATTCCATAAAAGCGTATGAAGCAGAGGACGAGGTTATTAATAGAATTGAAAAACTCGTTACCAATAAGCAAAAGCTATATAAAACATTAAAAGAAATAAATTCAAGTTCTGCTAGTTCTCTAAACAAACTGAATAAAGAACTAGAACAGATTGAAAATCGCTTGTTGGAAATCCAGCAATTGCAAGACAAATATATGGAAGCTTTTGAAAAGAATACACTCCCGATAGACATCCTACAAGAAAGATTACAAAAGGTTTCCAATGAAAAAAGAGAATTAGAACAGAAGAAAAATGAGATTACATTACATTTGAGTTCTTCTGACTCAAAAGTTATTCAACCGGAACTTATTGAATTGTTACTTGAAAAGTTTCTATTCGTTTATAAACAGACATCAAGAGAAAATCAAAAACAATTACTTCAGTTATTGATCGATAAAATTACAATTAAACAAACTGGAAAATCAAGAACCATTAAAAACATTGAACTTGAATTCGATTTTACAGAAGTCAACATATCTAAAACCTTTATACTTATCCACATGTTATATCGTGAAGCGGATAATGAAACTGATTATCCACAGCCAATACCCGCTTCCGACAATAAAATTCCACCTTATCTTCAACAATTTTTGCCTCTATTTATGGTACGGTTCCCCCCTGTTAATCCGAAATGCCCGATAAATCTGCTCAAGGAGAATGAGGCGCATGAGCTGATGGGGGAAGGTCATTTTGGAAAAAGACAGCTTTTCATCCGCGCGCTTCAGCACGGCGCTGCCCAGTCCGAGCGATCCGCCGATGATAAAGGCGATTTTGCTTTTTCCGTATGTGGCCAGCCGATCTAAACTTTGCGCAAACTCTTCCGAAGATTTCATGTTGCCTTCGATGGCGAGGGCGATGGCGTATGCGTCGGGTGGAAGTTTTGCTAAAATTCGTTCCCCCTCTTTGTTTTTGATTTGTTCCATTTCCTGCGGACTTGCTTGCTCGGGAGCTTTTTCGTCAGGGAGTTCGACGATGTCAACTTTTGCGTACGACGAGAGGCGTTTGAAATATTCGTCAATCCCCTGTTTTAAATATTTTTCCTTCAGCTTGCCAACCGCAATAATTTGGATGTTCATTTTCTATCCTCCCGGTAAAATCATCAATATTCACATGTTGATAAAATAATTTTCCACATAAACAGAAAATTATACACAGAATTTATCCACAATTGTGGATGATTTTTTTCTATATTTTGTAGCTTATCATTCATTCCCAACAATATATATGGCTGTTTTGCCACATAATTCACAGGCTGTGGATAAACTGTGATTATCTTTAATTTTATGAATATTCGGTGCTTCCTCATAAGTATCAATATACATATCAATGGCCAATTCCACATGATCTTCACAACAATACATGTTTGAAAGCCTCCGTTTTCGATTTTCCATAAAAAAACAGGAAAGCTCTTGCCTTCCTGTCTTAAAAAGACTTTTGCTCAATAAGCTTCATTTTGGCTGTCTCAAGCTTGCCGTCCCGATAAAATTTTACATCGATTGTATCTCCGACTTCTTGTTGATACAGCTGCTTTCTAAGGGCAAGTACATTCTCTACTTTTTTCCCGGCAAGCTCAACAATGACGTCCTTTTCCCTCAAACCGGCACGATCCGCCGGCGACATTGGTTCTACGCTCATGACTACCACGCCATCTTTTACATCGGTCGGCAAATTTAATGCTTCTTGCCAATAGTAGCTAGGAATGTCTTCCAAGGATTGAAGGCCGATGCCCATATAAGGACGTTTAACTTCTCCGTATTTTTCCAGATCATCAATAATTGGAACGGCGATATTGATCGGAATGGACAGCCCGATTCCTTCCACTGCCGATTCGGCGATTTTCATTGAATTAATGCCAATGACTTTTCCATCCAAGTTCACAAGCGCTCCACCGCTGTTTCCTGGGTTAATGGCCGCATCGGTCTGCAGCACTTCCGCCTGCCAATCCACTGTCCCGTTTTCATCAATATCAACAGGAATCGTCCGCTCTGTTCCAGAAATAATTCCTTGTGTAACTGAGCCGGCAAATTGAAGGCCGAGCGGGTTTCCGATCGCCAGAACTGGTTCACCCGGTTTAACTTTATCTGAATTGCCAAATTCAGCAACTTTTTTCACATGTTTTGCATCGACAACCAATACCGCTAAATCCATTAGCTCATCGCTACCGACTAGTTGGGCGGGGATACGTGTCTCATCTTTTAAGACAACCTCTAATTCACTAGCCCCAGCTACAACATGATGATTTGTGACAATAAATGCTTTATCTCCCTGTTTTTTATAAACCACGCCTGATCCGGTTCCTGCTTCCCCTTGCTCTGTTTGATCCCAGAAGCTTGCCTGTTGAATATTGACAACTCCCACTACTGCATCGGACACTTTATTGACGGCTTCTGTAACGGCCGTATTCACATCAACGTTCACCGTCTTAGCAGTTCCGGGCTCGGTTTCCAACGCATTATCGCTGCCGTTATTCCCGTTTGTCTCGCCAATATTCAAATCATATGGGAGAACGCCGAACCTTGCCAGCGCCGGAATAGAGAAAATGATTAACAATGCACCTAAAACCGCCCCGAGAAATCCGGCTAGAATGGTTCCGCCCCGATTACCCTTTTGCTTCCGGTCATCATACCGCTTGTAATCTTGGTCATAATATCCCATTGCCTTCATCATTCCTTTCAATGGCGAATGATTGATCTATCTATAGTATAACTTGAAAGTGAAAGGAAAAACATTGATAAAATTAACTTTCCCCGCTAACCCGAAATTCAAACATTATACCGCAACAAGTGGAGTGGGTTTTTTAGGATCCGTATCATATAAATCAAATTGCTCGCCAACCAAAAAACCTTTTTTCGCCAATGTTTGCTGCACAGACATCCGCGCCAATTCCTTCATATTGTTTTCTTGACTTAAATGGGCTAAATAAATGCTTTTTGTGTTCTCGCCAATAACATCTGCCATGGCCAACGCAGCATCTTCATTTGAAACATGCCCGACATCCGATAAGATTCTTCGTTTTACATTCCAAGGGTATCTTCCCATCCGGAGCAGCTCCACGTCATGGTTGCTCTCAAATATAAAGACATCCGCTCCTTTAATAACCCCTTTCATTCGGTCGCTTACATAACCTGTGTCCGTAATTAACGCCAGTTTTTTATTACAATGGTGAAAAACAAAAAACATCGGTTCCGCCGCATCATGAGAAACACCAAAAGATTCAATTTCCAAGCTTCCGAACGATTTTGTTTCACCGATTTCAAAAGTAAATTTTTGCTCTAGATCAATCTCGCCGATTTCCCTTTCCATTGCTCTCCATGTTTTTTCGTTCGCAAAAACCGGTATTTTATATTTTCTCGCCAAAACCCCTAATCCCTTAATATGGTCGCTATGTTCATGAGTAACTAATATGCCGCTTAAATTTTGAATATCCCGTCCGATTTGCATAAATAATCTTTCCATCTGCTTCCCGCTTAATCCGACATCAACTAATAGTGCATGTTCATCTGTTTCAACATAGACGGCATTTCCAGTACTGCCGCTTGCCAACACGCTAAATTGCAAACTCATCTTCTTCACTCCAAATGATTTTTCTCTGGTTTGATTACTTGTCCCTCCAAAGCATTGACAAAAAAATCTTCTGTTTTATTGACAACAACGTGCCATGTGGGAGCCAAAATCTGCTGTTCCGACAACGGATATTGCGTATAATAGCCATATTCAACTTCTGTTACCTTGCTGTTTGGTTTTAAATCGTCTTTATAATAAAGCACTTCTAACGCTTTAATAGCCGGCAATATTTCTTGTTTTTCAAGCTCTTTTATATCCTCAAGCAATGTCTGTTGGTATGAAATGATTTCATTAAAATCGTTTAAATAAAATACAATCATTCCGATGCCATCGTTTACGTCTTGGAAAATAATTCGGCCATTGTAAGCTTGAAGACAAATAATTTCTTTTGACTCTTTATTGTACCGCCAAAATTGATATTGGCTTCCTTCAATGATTTGCGTGTTTAAAATTTGCTTTATTTTACTTTTTATATTTTCTTCCGAAGTCGGAATGGGTTTTATAAAGCTCATTCTCAGCTTTGTCACTGAATTTGACAAATCTTCATCAGGAAGCATCGGTTCTTGGTTTTCCAAGTTTTCTATCTCTTCCCGTTTAAATACTTTGCTTTCTGCTGTTATGTAAGATCCCTCGATCACTTCTTTTGGCAGATTCCCGTATTGAATATTTTCCGCTGCAAACTGCTCTTCCGTCGTTGTTTTCGCTATCATGTCATATTTTGAGTTTTTTACTTTTTCCAGATACTGAAAGGCTAAATAAATATCAAGGACCAGGAAGGCAATTATAAAGACAGTCTTCGTTCTACTCCAATCCACTGCCTTCCCCTCCCTTGTCTTCATTGATTGCCAGTTTTTTATATTTTCCGCTTTCTAATTCGATACACCAAATCGGCTCTAAATTGACGATATTTTGCCGTGATGACAACTGTATATCATAAGCGGGAAAAATACGCTTAATTTTTTGGCTTTCAAAACCAGGATCATTTTCCAGCGCTTTTATTATTTCATTTGCTCCCGGCAATGTTTTGTAGTCCTCGCGGATAAAATCATCTAAATAAAATAACGGCCGCTGGTATAAGGCGATATCATTAGCACCCCAGCTTTGCATGATGGTCGTGATCGTATAATGAGAATCGCTGAAAGAAAATACAGGAAAGTTGCGAACCATTAAACGAAAATAAATTTTTTGATCTTGATCCGTTTTATCATAGCGATAATCATTTAACCCTGATACCCATCCTCCATGTTTATTTAAAAAATCGACGCTTTGCAAAATCAGCTGCCCTTTTTCTGTTGTCAGCGATTGATCAATGGCTGGATTGACATACAAAACCTGTTCCTTATCTTCATTAATAACAAGCTGTCGGGAACTGTCTGTATAAATATATTCAGTTGCGTTGACATCCCGCTTCACGTAGCTTGGATCACTAAACAAAGCGTTTTTAATTTGTTCTCCATTCAACGATTTTGTAAAGTATTGAAGCCTCTTCATCGGAAATGGGTCTTGCGGCAAAAAAAGGCCTTTCCAAATGAAATAGCGGTGAAATCTTTCTTTCTCTTGTCCGTAAACTTGCTTCCAAATATCATTTAATACCGTTTTGACTTCCGCTTCAACAACATATTTATGCTCATAATCCACTAAATAAATTTTTTGCTTATTTCTGCCTTCCGAAAACGGCACTAAAATCCGGTCAAATTTAATATTAAAGTCTTCCTTATTATCCCACTCAGAAATAGTCATCATGGCTGACATCGGGATTAAATCATTAAAAACAAAAACGAATGTTTGATTGAAATCTTTGCTTTCACCAATGATCCACTTATCAAAACCATATTCTTTTCCGATGTTGTCAGATATATTTCGAAAGTTTTCTAATTCTAATTGGCGAACATCCCTCCATAATTTTTCAATGATGTTTTCATCATATGTTGCAAAATGCTTCTGATCTTCATGTATAAAAACATGATCTGGCTCAATAACTTCATACAGTTTCTTGGTAGTATTGCTTAAAGGATTGTTTTCCACATAATTTGAGTTGGATATTTCTCCGTAGTTCGGCTGATAAGTCCAAATATTCCACGTGAAAAACAAACTTGTCAAAACTAATATTGTTAAAATGACCGATTTGATCGTTTCCCGGTTCATTGCCAATCATCCTCTTGATCTTGATTCGGTTCATACGGCAAAGTGAAGAAAACCGTTGTTCCTTTTCCTTCCTCACTTTTAACCCAGATTTTTCCTCCATGGGCTTCTACCATCTCTTTTGCTATTGCAAGACCAAGACCAGTTCCTCCCATTTTCCGGGAACGAGCCTTATCCACCCTGTAAAAACGTTCAAAAATCTTTTTCACACTTTCTTTTGGAATCCCAATTCCTTCATCTTTTACGCTAATTTGAATAAAACCGCCAACTTCCGCTGCGCAAAAAGAAATCTTTCCTCCTTGAGGCGAATATTTTAAAGCATTTGAAATAATATTATCGAGCACTTGAGTAATTTTATCAGCATCAACTTTAACATAATAATTCTTTTTTGGAATGTCCCGTTCAAATATGACATGCAGCTGTTTCATCATTTCAAAGCGGTCAATAATTTTATGGAAGAATTCGGTGAAATTCACCCAATGTTTATTTAAATGATAGTCTTTACTGTCCATTTTGGACAATTGAAGCAAATCATTAACAAGCCGAATCATCCGCTCCGTTTCATTTTGTGTAACCTGCAAAAATTTTGGTGCAATTTCTGGATCCTTCCAAGCCCCCTCCGCCAATGCCTCTAAATAGCTTCTCATAGTTGTCAACGGTGTTCTTAGTTCATGAGAAACATTCGCAACAAATTCACGCCGTTCCTGATTAATCCGCTCTTGTTCTGTCACATCGTAGACAACGGCAATCAGGCCATTAATGTGATTTTCATCAATTTGTATGGTAGAAAAACTTATCCGCAATATATAAGGTTTCTCTTTCGTACTGACATCTAGCAACATCGGTTCCTGCTGATTCAGCAAATCATCAAAAGTATATTGATCGGTTAATCCTAAAAGCTCCACAATCGACTTTTCTGATGCTGTTTCACGTGAAACATTCAGCATTTCAAGAGCGGGATTATTGATTATAATGATGTTTCCTGTCCGGTCTGTTGCGATAACACCTTCAGTCATATGAGCAATGACCGAAGCGAGCTTTCTCCGTTCCTCTTCCGTTGTTTCATGCGCTTCTTCCAGTTCTTCTGTTAAATGGTTGAATGTCAAAGCTAGTTGTCCGATCTCATCTTCCCCATATACTTTTACTTTTCTGGAAAAATTCCCTTTCGCAAGTTCTAAAGCTTGTTTTCTCATATCCGATAAAGGGCGTGTAATCGTACGGGCAAGAAAAATCCCAAGTGCTGCTGTGATTAAAAGCGACATTCCCGTGCCTGTTGCAAAAATTTTGTTGATTGTACGCATTTGCGAAAACACTTCTTCCATTGAAGCAACGACATACACGACTCCGATCGTTTCCCGCTTATGATCAGTAATGATAGGTGTCGCCGAAACATACATCCGATGTTTCGTATCGGGATCAAGAAGAACATTGCTTTCCGGAGAGCTGACGATTAAAGTTCTTTTGATCATATTTTCAGTCGTTCTTTTTCCAACAACATCTTTATTAAAATCAGATGTCCCGATTATCCGTGCGTCTTGATCGACTACACGAACTTCATGAATTTCCTCTCGTTTAAAATCTTGCAGGATAGCGGAAATCTCCTCTTCCAAATCCATTGATTCATCCGTTTCGGCAGTCGTCATTGCTTGTTCGATATTGTAAACAAGCAAATCAATCCGCTGCGAAAGAGAGGATTTAAAATTTTCAATTAGAGAAGATTCAAGCTCCTTAACGAAATAAATTCCAATAATTTGCATTGCCAATATAATCAAAAGAACATAAATTAAAACAATCTTGAAATGAATTGAACGGAAAAAGCTGACTTTACTGCTGTTCATATTCACAGCTCCTGTTCAGGGTTGCGCAAATAATATCCTACTCCTCGTCTAGTGACAATCCAAGTTGGATGGCTTGGGTTGTCTTCAATTTTTTCCCGAAGTCTTCTGACCGTTACATCCACAGTCCTCACATCGCCAAAATAATCATAGCCCCAAACGGTTTGCAGCAAATGTTCACGCGTCATCACTTGTCCAATATGCTTTGCCAAATAGTGAAGCAGTTCAAATTCGCGATGTGTCAATTCAATCGTTTCCCCTCTCTTCGATACGACATAGGCGTCCGGATGAATGACGAGGGAGCCGATTTGAATTTCCGTCTGCTCTGAATTGGCATCTTTTGCTGCATTTGCTTGGTGTCTGCGCAAATTCGCTTTGACTCTTGCCAACAGTTCTCTTGTACTAAAAGGCTTTGTCACATAATCATCCGCCCCAAGTTCTAATCCAAGCACCTTATCAATTTCTGAGTCTTTAGCTGTTAACATAATAATCGGCATTTCATATTTTTTTCGAACTTCGCGGCATACTTCCATTCCATCCTTGCCCGGAAGCATAATATCAAGCAAAATTAAATCCGGCTGTATGTCTTCCACCATTTCAATGGCGCTTGTTCCATCATAAGTGCAATAAACATCAAAACCTTCTTTTTTTAAATTGAATTCTAATATATCTGCAATCGGTTTTTCATCATCTACAACAAGTATTTTTTTGTTTTCCATCACTTTCTCCCCTTTAAATCTCCTTATTTTAAATTTACCACGATTGGCTATGTTTCACCATCCATGAGAACAGAGCCAATATCTCCCAGCATAAACTTTTTACTGGGAAAAATGGGGAAAATGTAAGCAGAAAACCCCTAGCCCAGTTGCTAGAGGTTTATTTTAAATAGTTCAAAGGGTTTTGCAGCTTGCCGTTTTGATAAACTTCAAAATGCAAATGAACCCCTGTGGAATTTCCCGTTGAACCCATTATACCAATTTTTTGCCCTTGTGTAACCGTTTGGCCGGCACTAACGGAAATGGAATGTAAATGCGCATATACTGTGCGCATTCCATTATGGTGATCGATCACAATTTTGTTTCCATATCCGCCATCGTATCCTGTTGAAATCACCGTTCCGTCATCCGCCGCTACGATCGTTCTATTTGCCGGGCGGGCTATATCAATCCCTTTATGCATTCGGCCCCATCTCTGACCCATTTTGCTAGAAACATAACCTTTTGCCGCAGGCCATTTTAAAACTCCTTGTCCTCGGGAAGAAACAGCTTTTGTTCCTTTTATGATTACTTTTTTTATCGGTTTTTGGAGGATTTCCTCTTTTATTGGTTCTTTTCTTACTTGTTTGCCATTTATTTTATAAACGAAATAATGATGAAGTTTGATTCCTTCTTTTCCTTCCTGTTTTACTATTTCTTTTCCTTCAGGTATTGTTGCAACCCTCATAATTTCCATTCCATAGGGAACACGTTCTTTTTCCATTACTTTTTCTCGAACTTGAACATTGAAAAAAGGTTGATAGGTCTGAATATAGAGTTTATCGCCAGGACGAATAATTGATTCCTTTGTTAAGAACGGATTAAAAGCTAACAACTGATCCAGAGTTAAATGAAATTTTGCTGCTATATTGATGAGTACATCATGTTTTTGCACCGTATAAATGATTTCTTGCAAATATCCTCTATCTAAAAGTTTAGCACCTTCTTCAGCTGATACGATCATCTCAGGTATTATTTTTTTCTCTTTAAATGAAACTTCTTTTGATAAAAATACGTCTATTATTTGGGACTCACCTTTTTGTACGGCGGAAAAAAGTTTGCGATTTGCAAGCAGTTCTTCCATTTCAACGTGGAAATCTTCGGGCAAAAATTTTTGGATATGCTGGGAGACTGCTTTTTCCGCCTCTTTTTTATTTTGAAAATAAGCAATAATGTTTCCGCCCACAACCAAGGCAATAGATGAAACTGGAACTTGAAGACTATTGATTGCCGTTTGATTTTTTCTGTTATGAAACCTCTTTACAGGAATAAAAACTAAGTCTCGGATGGCAATCGGCGCGTTCCTATAGAAGTTTTTTGTTTTTTTTACTCCGGCCATTTTGCTGATTCCTTGCGGCTGATCCAACGCACCAATATATTTGCCGTTTAAATAAACTTGATAAACGTTGTCAGTTTGTTGGTTTGCAGAAGCTTTCAACGGCAGGCTCACTGCAAGCAATGAGCTTAAAAGAGTAAACGTAATCCCTCTGTCCCGGAAATGCTTAACTTCCTTTTTCCTTATTGCCACGATCGAGTTTCCTCCTTGCTGTTTAAACAAGCTGTCAACCGTAAGCAACCATTTCAGTTGTACTTTTATAGGGTAACATATTTTTTTTTAAACTCCTTAAATCGAGAAAAAATGTAACAAATTTGTATAATAAATGTAAACAAATTTTTATGTATAAATTTTGAGAAAACAAAAAAAACGCACGACAATTCGTGCGTTTTGAATGGCTCGGGACGGAATCGAACCGCCGACACAAGGATTTTCAGTCCTTTGCTCTACCGACTGAGCTACCGAGCCGTGAAAAGTATTTCATTATGGCCCATGATGGTGCAACAATGGATCATCTGTAAAGATGCATCGTCAAACTGCAATGTGGTTCATCTCTTTATCATGGTGAGCCATGGAGGATTCGAACCTCCGACCCTCTGATTAAAAGTCAGATGCTCTACCGACTGAGCTAATGGCTCAAAATCAATCAACAATTCTTATTTTTTAAAAGTCAGATGTCCCTTCCTCTTCCATCTCTTTCGACGATGATGAGTGCGTCGGGACAACTCGCAGTCTTTTCAATGAAGCTTGGCCGTTGCTTCACCACTGGGCTAATGGCTCTTCATAGCAATTATGATCTCTTTTTCAATTTTCCTGATGTCTTTACCCTCTTCTACCTGCCGCCCCGCTCAGTTGAGAAACCAAGCAGTGGATCGAGCAGAATACCCAAAAGGATAACTCCGAAGCAAAGTCGTTTATACTTTGCCACATAATCTGATGGTTTATTTTTTCAAGACGTGTATAATCATACCATTTTCGAATGGATAAAACAAGTTCTTTTTCATTTTTTCTATCAATAAAAAAGAGGGATCTTTCCATATCCCTCCTTTCCTTATTAAACAGGGCTGTAAACACTGCGGACGACATTGGTTTGCGAACGATCAGGCCCAACCGAGAAAATAGAGAGCGGAATGCCTGTTAATTGAGAAATGCGTTCTACGTAATGACGGGCATTGACAGGTAAGTCGTCCAAGCTTTTCGCACCCGTAATATCTTCCGTCCAGCCTGGCAGTTCTTCATAAACCGGTTCACATTCCGCAAGTACTTTCAAACTTGCCGGGAATTCTTCTAAAATTTGGCCTTTATACTTGTATGCCACGCAAATTTTTAACGTATCAATCCCTGTTAAAACATCTACCGAATTTAATGATAGATCGGTAATCCCGCTCACACGGCGTGCATGGCGGACGACAACGCTGTCAAACCAGCCAACGCGTCGGGGACGTCCTGTCGTTGTTCCATATTCCCTTCCGACCTCACGAATGCGATTGCCTATTTCATCATGTAGTTCTGTCGGAAACGGTCCATCTCCTACACGAGTGGTATATGCTTTCGAAACGCCGACAACATGTTTAATTTTGGTTGGCCCTACACCGGCGCCAATGGTTACACCGCCTGCTACCGGATTGGACGAAGTGACAAATGGATATGTCCCTTGGTCAATATCAAGCATAACCCCTTGTGCTCCCTCAAATAACACCCGGCGGCCTTCGTCCAATGCATCGTTTAGCACGACAGATGTATCGCATACATATTCTTTAATTTGTTGGCCATATTCATAATATTCTTCTAAAATCTCTTCAAGTTTGAATCCTTCCACTTCATACACTTTTTCAAACAGCCGGTTTTTTTCTTCTAAATTTCGTTTTAATTTCTCTTCAAACACTTCCCGATCCAACAAATCGGCAATCCGAATGCCAATACGGGCGGCTTTGTCCATATATGCCGGGCCAATTCCTTTTTTTGTTGTGCCAATTTTGTTGGCGCCTTTTCTTTCTTCTTCCACTTCATCTAATTTTAAATGGTATGGAAGGATGACATGAGCACGGTTGGAAATTCGCAGATTGTTCGTTTGAATTCCTCGTTTATGTAAACCGCTAAGCTCTTCTACTAACGCTTTCGGATCAACAACCATTCCATTTCCAATGACACAAATTTTATCTTGAAAAAAAATACCTGATGGGATTAAATGCAGCTTATATGTTTCACCGTTAAATTTAATGGTGTGACCTGCATTATTGCCTCCTTGGTATCGCGCAATCACTTCGGCATTTTGCGAAAGGAAGTCAGTAATCTTCCCTTTTCCTTCATCTCCCCATTGCGTACCAACCACCACAACTGATGACATGTATATACCCACCTCCGCGTTTAACAAAAAATCAAACCAAGAAACAAGTTTATTCTACCAATTGCTAAGGGCGGAGTCAAATAAATCCGAACAAAATATTTAAAATCAAATAAAATGTTCGGTATTATATAAAAAAAACTGTCTCATGAAGAGACAGCTGGAGGAATGTGATCATCATCAAATCTCCGTTCAAGATTAACAAACTTATTATATTCCTTTACAAAGGCAAGCTGCACTGTGCCGACAGGACCGTTGCGCTGTTTGGCTATAATAATTTCAATAATGTTTTTGTTTTCTGATTCGTTATTGTAATAATCATCCCGATACAAAAAGGCCACAATGTCTGCATCTTGTTCAATACTTCCCGATTCGCGAATATCTGACATCATCGGGCGTTTATCTTGACGTTGCTCCACACTTCTGGAAAGCTGAGACAAAGCAATTACAGGAACTTCCAATTCCCGTGCCAGTGCTTTTAAAGATCTCGAAATCTCTGAAACTTCTTGTTGACGGTTTTCCCTGTTTCGACCGCTCCCTTGAATTAATTGCAAATAATCAATAATCACCAATCCAAGCCCTTTTTCCTGTTTTAGCCGCCGACATTTGGCCCTTATTTCGCTCACTCTTATGCCGGGTGTGTCATCTATATAGATCCCAGCATTTGATAAACTTCCCATTGCCATTGTCAATTTTCCCCAATCATCTGGGGTTAAATTCCCAGTTCTTAAATTTTGCGCATCAATGTTCCCTTCTGCACAAAGCATCCGCATCACAAGCTGTTCAGCACCCATTTCCAAGCTGAAGATAGCTACATTTTCATCCGTTTTCGTCGCAACATTTTGAGCGATATTTAGTGCAAAGGCCGTTTTTCCGACAGAAGGACGGGCTGCAACAATGATCAAATCATTTCGCTGAAAACCTGCCGTCATTCGATCCAATTCGGAAAAACCTGTAGGAACCCCGGTAATCTCCCCTTTGCGGTTATGAAGCATTTCAATTTTGTCATATGTTCTAACAAGAATATCTTTTATATTTTGAAACGCTCCTGCTTTTTTGCGCTGCGCTACCTCCATGATGTTTTTTTCCGCATCCATCAGCAGCGAATCTACTTCATCTTCGCGGTTGTAACCTTCCTGGACAATCGATGTTGCCGTTCTAATCAATCTCCGCAAAATCGACTTTTCTTCTACAATTTTTGCATAATATTCTACATTTGCTGCTGTCGGAACAGAGTTGGCCAAGTCGCTTAAATAGGAAACTCCGCCAACTTCATCTAAAATTTTTGCATCCGCTAAATCTTTCGTCACTGTTACTAAATCGACCGGCTCCCCTTTATCAGCAAGCCTCAGCATCGATTGGAAAATTTTTTGGTGACTGGATCGATAAAAATCTTCAGGCACTAAAATTTCCGAAGCTAACATAAGGGCTGTCTGCGGTTCTAAAAAAATCGCCCCCAGCACTGCCTGCTCTGCTTCTATATTTTGGGGTGGAATTCGATCACTTAATAGAAGATCATTCATGATGATCACCGCCTTTTTCAATCAACACTTTCATCATGGTTATCCGAAAAGAAAGTATAAAGAGAAATGTGGCATTATTTCAAGATTCACTTCTTTCCATAATACCACATTTTCTTTTCATTCTTTTATTCTTCTGTTACGTGGACTTTCAAAGTTGCGGTGACTTCGGAATGCAGTTTGACGGGAACGTTCGTATACCCTAGAGAGCGAATCGCATCCGAAAGGTCGATTTTCCGTTTATCGATTTGAATCTGAAAATCTTTTTTTAATTGATCTGCTATTTGTTTGCTCGTAACAGAACCAAATAGCCTTCCGCCCTCTCCTGCTTTTGCTTTCAATTCTACGGTAATTTGTTCAAGCTGTTCTTTTAATTTTTTTGCTTGAGCCAATTCCTCGGCAGCCTCTCTAGCTTCTTTTTTCTTTTGAGCTTCCAGCTGTTTTAAGTTTGAGTTTGTCGCTTCAACCGCCAATCCTTTTTTAATAAGGTAATTTTGTGCATATCCATCCGCTACTTCTTTTACCTCGCCTTTTTTCCCTTTTCCTTTTACATCTTTTAAAAAAATGACTTTCATTCCCTATTTCCCCCTTCAAAATAATCAAAAACAGCTTGCTTTAACCTTTTTTCAGCCTCTTTTATTGTAACATGTTCTATCTGTGCTGCTGCATTTGTTAAATGACCTCCTCCTCCAAGAGCTTCCATAATCAATTGGACGTTTATATCCCCCAAAGACCTGGCGCTAATGCCAACTGTATTCTCATCACGTTTGGCGATCACAAAAGAGGCTAATACACCGCTCATCGTCAAAAGGGTGTCAGCTGTTTGGGCTATCATTACTTGGTCAATATATTCATCTTCGTTTTCCGCTTTGGAAATAGCGACGCCATTAGGGAATATTTCCGTGTTTTCAATGAATTTTGCCCTCTTGACATAATGTCCGATATCCTCTTTTAAAAATTTTTGTACGAGAATGGTGTCTGCCCCTTTTGATCTTAAATATGAAGCTGCATCAAATGTACGGGAGCCTGTTCTAAGCGTGAAATTTTTCGTATCGACAGTAATTCCTGCTAATAACGCTGTTGCTTCAACCATATTCAAATTTAATTCTGCCGGTTGATAAACTAAAAGTTCTGTGACTAATTCGGACGTAGACGAAGCATACGGCTCGATATAGACGAGAAGAGGGTCTTTAATAAATTCTTCTCCTCTTCGATGATGGTCAATAATGACAATGTGATCGATTTCATCCAAGATTTTTTCCTCTTCCACCATAGATGGCCTGTTTGTGTCCAGCACAACGAGAAGCGTTTGATCGGTAGCAATTTCCATCGCCTCTTCCGGCGAAATAAATCGAGACCATAACTCAGAATTTTTCTTTACCTCGCTGATCAGTTTATCAATTCCGTGTCCCATCTCATCAAAATTGATAATGATAAACCCGTCTTTTTGATTTGCTTCCGCTACTTTTAAAATGCCGATGGCTGAACCAATTGAATCCATATCAGGGTTTTTATGACCCATAATCAATACTTTATCGCTCTCAAGAATAATTTCTTTCAACGCATGAGAAATGACGCGGGCACGGACGCGCGTTCGTTTTTCTACCGGATTCGTCCTTCCTCCATAAAACTTCACCTTGCCATTTTCTTGTTTAATGGCTACTTGATCACCGCCTCTTCCTAAAGCTAGATCAAGGCTTGATTGTGCCAAATCACCCAGTTCCGGCAGACTTTTAACACCTTTTCCAATCCCTATACTCAAAGTCAATGATACATTTTGAATGTTGGCATTTTCCCTTACTTCATCCAAAATGGCAAACTTATTTTTTTCAAGTTCTGCCAGAATGTTCTCATTTAACACCGCAACAAAGCGTTCGGAAGAAACACGCTTTAAAAAAATTCCGTTTTCAACCGCCCACTTATTGAGAATAGAAGTGACAACGCTATTTAAGCTGCTTCGTTTTTGATCATCCAACCCTTGCGTAATTTCATCGTAATTATCAAGGAAAATATATGCTAAAACAGTCCGTTCGTTCTCATACTGTTTTTTCAGTTCTGTTTTATCTGTCACATCAAAAAAATAAAGGATGCGTTCCTCTTTTTTAACAATAACGTGAAATTTTTGATCTTGTAAAGATATGATATCCGAACCAGCTTTTTTCTTAAAGAGCGCCGTCAATGGCTCTGCTATATCTTGAAGTGACCGGCCAATCAACGTTTCGTTTTTAAAATAAGAAGCAATAAATGGATTCGCCCATTCAACGATATACTGATCATTTACAAGCATGATTCCAATCGGCATTTCCATTAAAGCTTCCTCGCCCGCTTTTTCCAGCCGCAAACTCAACGCCGAAATATAGGCATCGATGTCTGTCCTCAGTTTTTTGAAAGCGTAATGGAAAAAAAGCAAACCGGAAACCGCTATTACTGTGATTATACATCCCGCCAACCAATGATAGAAAAACAAAAGAACGACCGTTGTTATTACTATCCCTATCAAAACATATAAAGAGTAGAGGAATAAAGATTTTTCTAAAACATCCGGCATTTCATTCAGCTCCTCGCAAACAAAACGAACCGTTTAACGGATTTTATCACGGAGATTAAACCCTAAATCAACAATTCCTAATATCTGGACAGGATAAAGAAGGATCGGGATGAAAAACGAAACAACAACAGCCAAAATTGGTATGGCTTTAGAGAACTTTTTGACGTAAGAAAAATAAAAAATGAAGGAAAAACCTTGAATCAACAACAATGTCCGCAATATAAAAACAAGATTTAAAAGAGCTATATATAAAAATGACCCCTCCGGTATGTTAAGAAACATCAGAACAACAGCAATTAAATAATACCATATAATGCTAGTAGGAAATTTCCAATTTCGAAAAGGCATGAGGGATCCAGTATTCATTTTTAATCTTTTCAAAATCGGTTGATTTATGATATGTATGACAATTGTTAATATGAATGAACCAACAACAAACATACTTGGAAGCAAATAAGCGAATACATTTAGCTGGGCGTTTACTTGCTCCGCCAATATTTTCTTTGCTTCTTCATCTAAAGATGGGAACAATTCCAAAGTTTCATTTATGGTAGATCTCGTTTGCTCGATCGTTTCAGTGAAAATATCCTCTCCTAAATAGACAATAGATACGGCATATGCCGCAACAAAATGGATAAGGAGAGAAATCGTTCCGCCGATCAGACTGTACATTGGCCTTTGACGACGATAAAAATAAGCCATGACAATCCCTGTTGTGCTAAACATTAAGGCCATCGGAACCGAAACAAAGGTTCCTGCCAAAAACGATAGCAAACAAGCGGCGATCACCAACGAAATCGATTGTTTCCATCCATGCCGAAAAACAAAAATGATAAATGGAGTTGCAAGCAACAAGATGGTGATGAAACTAATAATTGGAGCATATAATGTAATCAATAGAAGGATGATGTATAAAGCAAGCAATATGGCTCCTTCCACTAAAACGTTCGTTCGTTTCACAAACTCACCTCGATCTTGAATCTTAACTCCTATTTTAATCCAGAGTTTTTAAACAATCAAATCATGGTTCCATCAAAAAACATTTTTCAAACCACTTTGAGTAAGAAAAAAGCAGCAAGGATATTACCTCACTGCTTTACCTCTTACTTATCATCTGCTACATATGGGAGCAATGCCATTTGGCGAGCCCGTTTAATGGCAATTGTTAATTTCCGTTGATATTTTGCACTTGTTCCTGTTACACGGCGAGGCAAAATTTTACCGCGTTCAGAAATGAATTTTTTAAGCAAATCCACATCCTTGTAATCGATATGGGTAATGCCGTTTGCTGTAAAGTAGCAAACTTTGCGGCGTTTTCCGCGACCTCTGCGTCCTGCCATCATCAAATCCTCCCTTCTCTTCTAATTTTGCCGTACAATATGTTAAAATGGCAAATCATCATCAGAAATATCGATCGGCTGTCCGTCATTGGCGAAAGGATCATCGTCCAAGCTTGTGCGGCTTTGATTGCTGCGGTTTTGATCAAAAGGAAAATCACCATACGGATTTGCATTTCCTTGATTAGCGCCGTAATTATTCCCGCTTGAGGCGCTTTTCGGTTCTAAAAATTGGACACTGTCTGCAACAACCTCTGTTACATATACCCGTCTTCCCGTTTGATCTTCGTAACTGCGAGTTTGAAGACGTCCGTCAACGCCCGCAAGGCTTCCTTTTTTTAAATAGTTTGCAACATTTTCTGCGGGACGCCGCCATACGACACAATTAATAAAATCAGCTTCCCGTTCCCCTTGCTGATTCGTAAAATTCCGATTGACTGCAAGGGTGAACGTCGCAACCGCAACACCGCTGGGCGTGTACCTTAATTCCGGATCCCTTGTAAGCCTGCCGACAAGGACGACACGATTCATCATATTCAAACAACTCCTAAACTGCTTTTAAGATGATTTTACCATTTTAACATTTTTATTTAAACGATTTATTCTTCTTCTTTTACAATAATATGACGTAAAATGTCTTCGTTAATTCTTGCTAAACGATTGAATTCTTCAACAGCCGCTGGGGCAGCTTTAACATTGAGAATCATATAAATGCCGTCGCGGAAGTCTTTAATTTCATATGCGAGACGGCGTTTTCCCCATTCCTTTACTTCCGTAATCTCCGCACCGTTGTTCACAAGAATGCTGTTAAAACGCTCCACGAGCTCTTTTTTGGCATCCTCTTCAATGTTCGGGCGGATGATGTACATAATTTCGTATTTTCTCATCCTTTTCCACCTCCTTCTGGTCTTTGCGGCCCAATTGGGCAAGGAGTAATCATCATTACTCACAAAGCAAAATTATAGCAAAGTTTTCATTGCTACGCAATACGAGAAATCTGCCGTAGAGAATAGGAATATACCGAAAAACGTTATTTTCTTTCTTCACTTATTTGAGATGGAATTTCAAACATTAAAGCGGAAATGGATGATATCCCCATCTTGCACTTCATAATCTTTTCCTTCCAAGCGCACTTTCCCTGCCTCTCTAGCTGTCGCCATTGATCCAGCCGCTATTAAATCATCATAAGAAACTGTCTCCGCCCGTATAAAACCACGTTCAAAATCAGAATGGATGATCCCTGCGCACTCTGGAGCCTTCATTCCTTTCCGAAACGTCCATGCTCGGACTTCTTGTTCACCAGCTGTAAAATATGTAGCAAGCCCCAGTAAGCTATAGGATGCTTTAATTAATTGATCAAGACCGGATTCCTGAATCCCAAGTTCCTCTAAAAACATCTCTTTTTCTTCAGATTCCAGTTCAACAATCTCGGATTCAATTTTTGCACAAACAACGATTACTTCCGCATTTTCTTGCGCCACGTATTCTCGAACTTTTTCCACATATTCATTGCTGCCTGATGCGGCATCTTCCTCGTTTACGTTTGCCACATAAAGAACAGGTTTAATGGTTAACAAATGAAGCTGTTTCACATACTTCAACTGTTCTTCGGTAAATGAAAGGGAGCGAGCCGGTTTTTCATTTTCAAACGCTTCTTTTAATTTCACTAAAATCTCATGTTCAAACATCGCTTGTTTATCTTTCTGTTTAGCGATCTTGGCCACTCTATCCATCCGTTTATCAACAGTCTCCAAATCAGCCAAGATTAACTCCAAATTGATGGTTTCAATATCTGCAATCGGGTCGACTTTTCCAGCAACGTGGGTGATATTATCGTCTTGAAAACAACGAACAACATGGCAAATTGCATCAACTTGACGAATATGGGAAAGAAATTTATTTCCGAGACCTTCGCCTTTGCTAGCACCCTTGACGATGCCTGCGATATCTGTAAATTCAAACGTAGTCGGGACCGTTTTTTTCGGATTAAAAATTTCTGTAAGTTTTTGCAACCGATCATCAGGTACTTCAACGATCCCAACGTTTGGATCTATCGTACAAAAAGGATAGTTGGCACTTTCTGCACCAGCTTGTGTAATAGCATTAAATAAGGTGGATTTTCCGACATTCGGAAGACCTACAATACCAGCTGTTAAACCCATTTATTCTTCACTCCTCTTTATTAGGACGATATGCCGCCAATCTTCACATATTATAGATAGGAATCAGGAAATTGACAAGCTTTCTTCCATTTCATGATTTAGCCCGCATCCACCATTTCAAAAGGCTGCCGTGCATTACCGGCAGCCTCATATCATTCGCTGCTTTTTGCAATCACTTTTTTCATTTTTCTTACAAATTCTTTTCTTGGCATAAGCACACTATGGCCGCAACCTTCGCATTTAATCCGAATATCCATGCCCATTCGTATGACTTTCCAACGGTTTTCACCACAAGGATGAGGTTTTTTCATTTCGACAATATCGTAAAGATCAAATTCTTTATTTACCATTTAAATTATCATCATCCTTTCTCCTCTATTTCTTTATGTTCAACCTATTGTTCAGGTAATGTCCAAAATGAAATGCCACCTAAAAGAGATGGCATGTGATATCTATATTTTACCCACTTTTTTGGCCCATTGGTAGCATGTCGCGAAAATTCCAGTCTCTTAAACAGAAATAATCATTTGTTTTATGTATAGAATTCCAGTGCTTTCCGTATAATGGTAATACTATTAAAAGGAGTGAATCCACAATGAAACGAAAGGCTGCTACATCTCCTATTACCGAAAAGGAAAGGATTTTTTTTCATCATCCAGATGCAGTTTCCCGTTTAACATTAAAAATCGAAAATTTAATACCAAAAAATACATATCAGCCCATAGTTGTTTTATGCATTGGCACCGATCGATCAACAGGGGACTCACTCGGTCCATTAGTTGGGACAAAACTTGAAGAACAAGGGGCAAACCATTTCTATATTTATGGAACTTTAAAATATCCCATACATGCCGTTAATTTAGAAGAAACACTTGAAACAATATATTACACATACTCAAATCCGTTTATTATTGCAGTAGATGCTTGCCTCGGTTTAATGAAAAATATCGGATCGATCGTTGTTTCAAAAGGTTCCTTAAAACCCGGCGCAGGCGTGAACAAGAAATTGCCTGAAGTCGGCGATATCCATATTACCGGTATAGTGAACGTCGGTGGCTTTATGGAATATTTCGTTCTGCAAAATACGAGACTCCATCTTGTTATGAGCATGGCAGATGTAATTGGCAGCAGCCTTTCCAATGTATCTGCTAATATCAGCAATATGCGTTTCAAGAGAATATAACAAGGACAAAAATTATGAAGAAATATTTACATTTAATAGCTCTAAAATACGTTCCAAATCTTCTCTTGAAAAAAATTCGATTTCAATTTTCCCTTTCTTTTTTTGTTGTTTTATTTTTACGGATGTCCCGAATTTTTCTCTTAAAAATGATTCGTGTTCACGGATAAAAGCATCTTTTTTCTCCATTGTTTTTTTTGTTTCACGTGGAACTTTCTCATTTAATTGTTGCACCAACTGTTCCACTTGTCGGACATTTAAATGCTCTTTTAAAATTTTATTGACGAGATTCTCCATTTTCTCTTTTTTCTTTAATCCGAGCAATGTTCTTCCATGGCCCATCGATAATTTTCCTTCCGAAATCAACGATTGAACGAAAGGCGGAAGAGTCAATAGCCGCAGGTGATTGGCAATATGCGGACGGCTTTTTCCAAGCCGCTTTGCTAATTCTTCCTGGGTAATGTTTAAATGATCAAGCAATGTTTGGTAAGCTTTTGCTTCTTCAATCGGTGTTAAATCTTCCCTTTGCAAATTTTCCAACAGCGCAATTTCCATCATCTGCTCATCCGTTAGATTTTTAACAACGGCAGGCACTGTTTTTAATTTTGCCTCTTTCGCAGCACGAAATCGGCGTTCGCCAACCACAATTTCAAATCCTTTAATGCTTTTTCGGACGATAAGCGGCTGCAAAATTCCATGCTGTAAAATCGATTCCTTCAACTCTTCAATCGTGCTTGGTTCAAATGTCTTTCTTGGCTGATAAGGATTGGGACGCAACTCAGATATCTTGATTTCCTGTACGACTTCTTCTTTTCCTAACTCCATATTTTGAAACAGTGCATTTATCCCTTTTCCTAACCCTCTAGCCATTTGCCACCACTTCCTTTGCTAATTCTAAATAAACCTCTGCTCCTTTCGATTTTGCATCATAAAGGATAATTGGCTGTCCATGGCTTGGTGCTTCGCTAAGTCTCACATTTCGGGGAATGATCGTTTGATAGACTTTATCTTGAAAGTATTTTTTCACTTCATCAATCACTTGGATTCCTAAATTCGTTCTTGCATCAAGCATTGTCAGCAAAACGCCCTCAATCATTAAGTTGGAATTTAAATGTTTTTGAACTAAACGAATGGTATTCAATAATTGACTTAAACCTTCCAAAGCATAATATTCGCATTGAACAGGGATGATAACAGAATCGGAAGCAGTGAGCGCATTGAGTGTTAAAAGTCCAAGAGAAGGCGGGCAATCAATGATAATGTAATCGTATTGTTCTTTCACCTGATCAATAGCTTTTTTTAGTCTGACTTCCCGAGAAATAGTTGGAACTAATTCTATTTCTGCTCCAGCTAACTGAATGGTGGCCGGAATGACATCGAGTTGTTCTATTTGCGTTGTTTTTATTACTTTTTTTACATCTGCATCCTCTATTAAAAGATCATACACGCAAAGGTCGACATCCGCTTTTTCAATTCCCAAACCGCTTGTGGCATTGCCTTGAGGATCTATGTCTACGATCAAAACCCGATTTCCTATGAATGCTAAACAAGCGCCTAGGTTAACGGAAGTTGTAGTCTTTCCAACGCCGCCTTTTTGGTTCGCTATGGAAATGATTTTTCCCACGGTGTCACCTACTTTCTTCAACTTCACATAGTCTCATAATGTTTATTTTATCATGAAAAAGAAGAAATGTAGGGAGTTTCTTTGTTATCGGCAAAAGAACTTATCATATTTCCCGGAAAATAATTGATTATTGTCGAATATTTTTTAGGAAGCAAAAAACTCTCCACATTCTGTGAAGAGCTATTTCGGTATCCTAATCGTAAACTGTATATAATCCTCAAATTCTTCTTCTTTTGAATCTATTTTAACACCTGTTTCCGCTACCATGTGGAGAGACTGTCGAATAGTATTCATGGCAATTCTAGTATCTCTGCTGAATGCTTTTCTTTTAGGCCTTTTCTTTTTTTCATCCTGATTCATTAATTTCATGACACGATCTTCTGTTTGTTTTACATTTAATTGTTTTTCAATAATTTCATGTAACAGTTTGATTTGCCATTCAGAATTTTTTAATGGGATGAGTGCACGAGCATGCCGTTCTGTAATTTGTTTGTTTAACAATGCTTCCTGAACCTCTTGGGGAAGTTTCAACAATCGGAGTTTGTTTGCAATAGTTGATTGCCCTTTTCCAAGCCTTTGAGCAAGAGCTTCCTGAGTCAGCTGATGCAGATCAATTAATTTTGCGTAAGCGGCAGCTTCTTCTATAGCGGATAATTCTTCCCTCTGTAAGTTTTCAATCAAAGCAATGGATGCTGTTTCTTTATCATTATAATTTTTAATAATAGCTGGAATTTCTTCCCAACCAAGTTTTTTGACAGCCCTCCATCTTCTTTCCCCGGCAATAATTTCATACTTATCATCTATTTTTCTAACGACAATTGGCTGTATGATTCCATGTGTACGAATCGTTTGCGCTAGTTCATTAATTTTTTCCTCGGAAAAAACTGTTCTAGGCTGATAACGATTCGGGACAATGTCGTGAACACGAATATGTAATACTTCTTCTTTTTCAGCTTCTTCAAATACGGTCACATCTTTTTCCCCTAATCCAAATAATCGAGAAAAAGGATGTTTCATACGCTGACACCACCTTTAGATACTACCAGCAAACTATTTCTCGTTTTCTAGACAAATTTCCTGCTTGGAACGACAAAATAAATACTTTATTTTTTAAAAAAACTTATTCAATCGGCATTTTATTGGGAGTTCCAGGTTTTCTCGGATATTTTTTGGGAGTAGCTCGTTCCTTATGAATGACAATTATATTCCGCTCACTTCTTTCAATCGGCAATTCAAAAGAATGGACCGTTTGGACTTTTCCCCCTAGCAAAGAGATTGCTTTTTTTGCCGCCAGCAATTCTTCATTTGCCGATTGCGCTTTCAATGCAAGAAAATCACCGTTTATCTTAACTAGCGGAATACATAGTTCGCTTAAAACAGATAATCGGGCGACAGCCCGGGCTATCACCACATCAAATGTTTCCCGAAATTGTTTTTTTTGTCCAAAAGTTTCCGCACGATCATGGTATAAAAATACACCTTCCAGTTTTAACTGTTCCGTTAAATGTTCCAAAAATGTGATTCGTTTCTTTAACGAATCGACAATGGTTAATTGCAGTTGGGGAAAACAAATTTTCAACGGAATGCTTGGAAATCCCGCACCCGCTCCCACATCACAAACGGAAAGAGGTTTTTGAAAATCATAAAAAAAGGCAGCAGATATGGAATCAAAAAAATGCTTTAAATATACTCCTGACTGATCTGTAATTGACGTCAAGTTCATTTTTTCATTCCATTCTACGAGAAGCTTAAAATACATCTCAAATTGTTCAATTGCCTGAGGGGATAGTAAAATCCCCTTTTTTTCCAATAATTGTTGAAACTGAATGCTGTCCATTGAACTATCCTTTCATTTCTAATTGGTCAAATTTTACTCATTAGACACGCGTGCAATTCGTCCTTGTTCCAAATAAACGAGCAAAATTGAAATATCTGCCGGATTCACACCCGATATGCGTGACGCTTGTGCAACCGAAATTGGCCGCACTTGTTTTAGTTTTTGTCTCGCTTCGGATGCAATTCCATTGATGGCATCATAATCGATATCTTCCGGAATTTTTTTGTTTTCCATTCGTTTTAATTTTTCAACCTGCTGCAACGATTTTTCAATATATCCTTCGTATTTTATTTGAATTTCAACCTGCTCTTCCACTTCAGTAGCCAGCACTTCATTGCCGGGAGCAAGTTTTTTAATATGTTCATAATTGATTTCCGGACGTCTTAAAAGATCCGATGCGCGAATGCCGTCTTTTAACGGGCTGCCGCCAAGGCTTTGAATCAATTTTTGCGTTTCCTCGGTCGGTTTAATGATGATAGAACTTAAACGTTTTTTCTCCTTTTCAATAGCTTCTTTTTTAGCCAAAAACTTTTCATACCGCTCTTTTTTAATCAAACCAATATTATATCCGAGCTCTGTCAAACGCAAATCGGCATTGTCATGGCGAAGGAGAAGACGGTATTCTGCTCTTGATGTTAATAAGCGGTAAGGTTCATTTGTCCCCTTCGTTACTAAATCGTCTATTAAAACACCAATGTAGGCATCAGAGCGGCTGAGAATAACCTCATCCTTGTTCAACGCTCTTCTTGCAGCATTAATGCCAGCCATAATTCCTTGACCGGCTGCTTCTTCATAACCGGATGTTCCGTTAATTTGCCCCGCTGTATATAAGTTCTTTACTTTTTTTGTCTCCAAAGTCGGCCATAATTGTGTTGGTACGATCGCATCATATTCAATTGCATATCCGGCTCTCATCATTTGAGCGTTTTCAAGCCCTGGAATCGTTGTAAGCATACGGCGTTGCACATCTTCCGGAAGGCTTGTCGATAGTCCTTGAACATAGACTTCTTCAGTGTTGCGGCCTTCAGGTTCCAAAAAGATTTGATGGCGCGGTTTATCATGGAAACGGACAATTTTGTCTTCAATCGAAGGGCAGTACCGTGGCCCTGTTCCCTTGATCATTCCGGAATACATTGGTGAACGGTGCAAATTTTCATCGATAATTTTATGTGTCTCGCTGCTTGTATACGTCAACCAGCAAGGCAGTTGATCAGTAATATATTTTGTCGTTTCATATGAAAATGCCCGCGGCTCTTCGTCTCCCGGCTGAATCTCAGTTTTGCTGTAGTCAATCGTTTGGCCGTTGACTCTCGGCGGAGTGCCTGTTTTAAAACGGACAAGTTCAAAACCAAGATCTTCCAAATGCTCAGAAAGCTTGATGGACGGCTGTTGATTGTTTGGCCCGCTGGAATAGGAAAGATCACCAATTATAATTCTGCCGCGAAGAAATGTTCCAGTTGTTAAAACAACGGTTTTGGAACGGTATTCTGCACCGGTTTGTGTAATAACCCCTTTGCAAACTCCATCCTCGACAATTAACTGTTCCACCATTCCTTGCATTAAAGTCAAATTTCTTTCTTGTTCAAGTGTCTTTTTCATTTCCCGCTGATACATCACTTTATCTGCTTGCGCACGAAGCGCACGAACAGCTGGACCTTTTCCTGTATTTAACATTCTCATTTGTATATATGTTTTGTCTATATTTTTCCCCATTTCTCCGCCTAACGCATCAATCTCCCGTACGACTATTCCTTTAGCGGGTCCGCCGATCGAAGGATTGCATGGCATAAAGGCAACCATATCCAAATTTATAGTGAGGACAAGCGTTTTTGCGCCTAATCTCGCTGCTGCAAGTGCGGCCTCACAGCCTGCATGGCCGGCGCCAACTACGATGACATCGTACTCACCTGCTTGATATCCCATTTTCATCAAACCTTTCCTTTTATTTTCCAAGACAAAACTGTGAAAACAATTGATCGATCAGGCTTTCATTGACGGTGTCGCCAATAATTTCGCCAAGGAGCTCCCAAGTCCGGGTTAAATCAATTTGGACGATATCAATTGGAACTCCTTGTTCAATCCCATTAAGCGCATCTTCGATTGCTTTTTTTGCTTGATTCAACAAAGCGATATGCCGGGCATTTGAAACATATGTTAGATCATTTGCTTGAAGGTTTCCTTCAAAAAACAAGAAACTGATTTGTTTTTCTAATTCATCTATTCCTTTGTCTTCTTTTAAAGAGGTTGCCACGATCGGCTGGCCTTCCGCAAGGATTTTCACTTCATTCATATCGATTTTTTGCGGCAAATCCGTTTTATTGACAATAACAATATATTCCATTCCCTTTACTGCTTCAAAAAGCTTTCGATCTTCATCTGTGAGTTCTTCATTATAGTTCAGCACGAATAATATTAAATCCGCTTCTTTTAACACTTTTCGGGAACGTTCCACTCCGATTCTTTCTACAATGTCTTCTGTCTCACGAATTCCGGCCGTATCAATCAGGCGCAACGGGACGCCCCTCACATTGACATATTCCTCAATGACATCCCTTGTGGTACCAGGAATATCCGTGACAATTGCTTTATTTTCATGGACGAGGCCGTTAAGCAAAGAGGATTTGCCGACGTTCGGCCGGCCGATAATTACTGTCGACAACCCCTCACGTAAAATCTTGCCTTGCTTGGATGTGGCTAATAATGTTTCAATTTCATTCCGCACTTTTGTTGCTTTTTTTATTAACATTTCATGGGTCATTTCCTCCACATCATCGTATTCGGGATAATCTATGTTGACTTCAACGTGAGCCAATGTTTCAAGAATTTCTTGGCGAAGGCGCTGAATACGATTGGACAGCCGCCCTTCCATCTGTCCTAAGGCAACATTCATGGCTCTGTCGGTTTTAGCACGGATTAAATCAATCACCGCTTCGGCTTGAGATAAATCAATCCGGCCATTTAAAAAAGCCCTTTTTGTAAATTCCCCCGGCTCTGCAAGACGAGCCCCATGTTGCAAAACGAGCTGCAGAACACGATTCACAGAGACTAATCCTCCGTGGCAATTAATCTCCACAACATCCTCACGAGTAAATGTTTTTGGCGCTTTCATCACAGATACCATGACCTCTTCAACCATCTGACCCGTTTCAGGGTCAATAATTTTTCCGTAATGAATGGTATGCGTTGAAACATTTTTTAGCTGTTTTCCTGCTGGGTTTCGAAAAATTTTATCGGCAATGTCGATTGCTTCATTACCGCTTAATCGGACAATTGCAATCGCGCCTTCCCCCATCGGTGTGGAAATTGCAGCAATTGTATCAAATTCCACGATGTTCACCTCACGTTACATTGCTATCTATAAAACATCAACTTGAAATCATCTAGGCCGAAAACAAAATTGAAAAATACCGCATAGAACTCAAAAATGAAGTCAAAACACAATGGCAACTATGTTATCCACAAAAAATTTCTAATTTATTATTTTAACTTATCCACATGTTAATAACAATATTTCAGTTTTGATTATTTAAACGAATTGCGATCAATTGAATGCAAAAAAAAAAAGGCTGTGCCATAGTCCAATATGCTCTCCTTAAGGTAGACAGATAAAAAAATTTAAATCTGTTTTACCTAAAGGGGAGTTTAGACCTTATTTTAAGACAGCCTCTTTAGCTACACTTTAATACGATATTTGGAAAAAGAGAGCATTTTCTCCTCATTGAAAGTATCATTTCGGAGCAATAACAATATATCGGTATGGTTCCGTTCCAATGGAATAAGTCTGGACTCTCCCATCTTCCATCAATGCAGAATGAATTACTTTTCTTTCAAATGATGGCATCGGCTCCAATGAAATTTCCTTGTTTGTTTTCACGGCTTTATCCGCCAATTTAACCGCAAGCTGTTTCAACGTTTCATTGCGCCGCTCCCGATAATTTTCTGCATCTAATATAATTTTTACATATTCTTCCGAATATTTATTTGCCACGAGTTGTGTCAAATACTGTAGTGAATTTAATGTTTGTCCTCTTTTGCCAATGAGAACGGCCAAATTTTCCCCTTTAATATCAAAATAAATCGTTTTTCCTTCTTTTCTTACATCAATAGCTGAATTAACAATTCCCATTTCTTTTATTACTTTTTCAAGGAATTTTTCCGCCTCTTTTACAGGATCGGAATTTTCTTTTTTGCTTTCTGCCGACGATCCCGTTTTGTCCTTCTCCACAGAAACATCAGCTTCAAAATTGATTTTCGCTTTCACTTTCACATAAACGGTGGCGGGCTTTTGGCCGAATATGCCGAAAAAACCTTTTTTCCCCTCATCGATCACCTGAATTTCAACATCATCCTCGGTAACGTTCAATTTCTCCAACGCTTTTTTTACGGCCTCTTCCACAGTTTGGCCGGTAGATGTAATTTCTTTCACTTTTGTGCTCCTCCTGCCTTTTTAGAAGGATTATGTAAGCTGTTCATAATTAATGTTTGAACAATTGTAAATATATTTCCAACGACCCAATAAAGTGACAAAGCTGCTGGCAAGCTTACGGCAAAAATGATAACCATAATCGGCATCATCCACAACAGTGTCTGCATTTGCGGGTTTAAATTGGCGGAACCTGCCATCATCAATTTTTGCTGAACAAACGTTAAAACACCTGCTAAAAGGGGCAATATAAAGTAAGGATCTCTTTCTCCTAAATCAAACCATAAAAAGCTATGTTCGGCAATTTCGCGAGTTCTCATTATAGCATGGTAAAATCCTATTAAAATCGGCATCTGAATCAACACAGGCAGACATCCAGCAAGAGGATTGATGCCATGCTTTTGAAACAGTTCCATTGTTTCTTGTTGAAGCTTCTGCTGGGTTTTTTGGTCTTTTGAACGATATTTTTCCCGAAGTCTTTGCAGTTCTGGCTGTATTTCCTGTGTAGCTTTTGAATTCTGAATTTGCTTAATCATTAACGGCAAAATAGCCAACCGAATTAAAAATGTCACAATGATAATCGCCAAGCCGAAATCGTTCCCTAACAATTTCGCAAAATAGGTAATTAACATAGAAAGCGGATAAACAATGTACTGATTCCAAAACCCTTCACTATCTTCCGTAATCGGCTTATTGAATTCCATACAACCCGCCAAAACAGATACAAGTATTGCTAAAATGAAAGATAATAAAATTCGCCTAATCAACAACACTTCCTCCTAACAACTAATATCTCTGTTTATATGGAAAAAAATTTTATTCGTTTTCATTTAAAAACATTGTAACATCTTTTTGATCAATTTGCTTGCGATTCCTGCATTTTATATCTGTTTTTCCGAATTGCTGTGATAAACATGCATCTTTAAAAAAAGGTGGATCAGGCTTTTCCTAACCTCATGAAAACTCATATGAGCAGCCGGCTTTCTGGCTATAACAATATAATCTTTTCCTTTTGATATTTTCTCCTTTTCTAAAATAAAAACATGGCGAATGAGCCGTTTTACTCTATTTCTCGTAACAGCATTTCCAATTTTTTTGCTGACGGATAAACCGACCCGGAACTCTTTTTGATCAGGTTGATCAAGCACGTAAAGAACAAATTGTCTATTCGCCGTTGATTTTCCCTTTTGAAATACTAGTTGAAAATCTTCATTTTTTTTAATGCGATTCCTTTTTTTCATTTCATTCACTCCGACTTTCACTGTCTCCATCAGGGCACAATGCCTTTCTGGAACAAGTCATAAATGGACGGCCATCTATTGTGAAAAAAGACCACTGACTTTTTTTCAGTGGTCTATGCTGATAAAACTTTTCTTCCTTTACGACGGCGTCTTGCTAATACTTTGCGCCCGTTTTTTGAACTCATTCTGCTGCGGAATCCATGCACTTTGCTGCGTTTACGTTTATTTGGTTGATAAGTTCTTTTCATTATTTATGACACCTCCCCGAGGATTAACTCAACAAAGACAGTCTTTTTAATTATAGTAACGGATCACATTAATTGTCAACCAACCTTCCAATGAAATCATAGATCTTTTCATTGTGGATATTTTTTTCGACAAAAATGCAATCTTCAACAATTATCGACAAACTTTCCACACATTTCACCCCTGTGGACAATTGTTTTCAACATATTGTTTCTCTTGTGGATAAACCTACAAAAACCATTGCAACATCTTATTGATTTTGTTATTATATTTTTGTTTTAACCTTGGACATCTTTCTTTTTCATTCTATTTTTCCACAGATTGTGAATAAATTGTGGAAAAATATTCACAATGATGTGAACGAACTTATCCACATCATAGGGAAAGAGTAGAAAAGTCATTTTTCTACTATATTATATGTTTTATACACATTCATTGGGGATTGTATATTTATTCATTTGTTTTCTTAGCCACCGCGAAGGAGGGAAACCTTGGGAGCCATGGAGAATATTGAAGAATTATGGAATCGTGTGCTTGCGGAAATCAAGAAGAAGGTTAGCAAACCTAGTTATGAAACATGGCTAAAATCAACGAAAGCACACTCTTTGCAAGGCGACCTGTTAATTATTACTGCTCCGAACGAGTTTGCTAGAGATTGGCTTGAGACCCGGTATCTTCATCTTATTGCCAATACGATCTATGATTTAACTGGGGAAGAAATCGGAGTAAAGTTTATTATTCCCCAAAATTTGGCAGATGATGAGTTTATGCCGAAAGCTCCTATTAAAACTGCACCAAAAAAAGAGGAAGAGCCAAATGATTTTCCGCAAAATTTGCTTAATCCAAAATACACTTTTGACACATTCGTCATTGGATCTGGAAATCGATTTGCTCACGCCGCCTCTTTAGCAGTTGCAGAAGCACCGGCAAAGGCATATAACCCGCTCTTCATCTACGGTGGTGTAGGTCTTGGTAAAACCCATCTCATGCATGCAATCGGTCATTATGTTCTTGAACATAATCCTTCCGCAAGAGTTGTCTACTTGTCATCAGAAAAATTTACGAATGAATTTATTAATTCCATTCGTGACAATAAAGCTGTCGAATTCCGGAACAAATATCGGAATGTTGATGTTCTGCTAATAGATGATATTCAGTTTCTTGCCGGAAAAGAATCAACTCAGGAGGAATTTTTCCACACGTTTAACACTCTTCATGAAGAAAGTAAACAAATCGTAATTTCCAGCGATAGACCGCCAAAAGAAATTCCTACTCTGGAAGATCGGTTAAGATCACGTTTTGAATGGGGATTAATTACAGACATCACACCTCCTGACCTTGAAACAAGAATTGCCATTTTGCGAAAAAAAGCGAAGGCTGATGGGCTCGATATCCCAAATGAAGTAATGCTTTACATTGCAAATCAAATTGATTCGAACATACGCGAATTAGAAGGTGCACTCATACGCGTCGTTGCCTATTCTTCGTTGATCAATAAAGATATTAACGCAGATCTGGCAGCAGAAGCTTTAAAAGATATCATTCCTAATTCAAAGCCGAAAGTGATTACCATTAAAGATATACAGCGCGCTGTAGGTCAACATTTTAATTTAAAGATGGAAGATTTTAAGGCAAAAAAAAGGACGAAGTCAGTAGCATTTCCTAGGCAAATTGCCATGTATTTATCAAGAGAGCTTACGGATAGTTCATTGCCGAAAATTGGGGAAGAGTTTGGCGGACGGGACCATACGACAGTCATTCACGCACACGAAAAAATTTCAAAACTGCTCGAACACGATCAACAATTACAAAAACAAATTAACGAGATACAAGAAATGCTGAAAAACCCTTTTTAGTTTTTGGGGACATTGTGAATAATTGCAATCCATTCACGCACAGTCTGTCCACATGTGGATGGACTGTGTTTCCTTTCTTCAACAGGTTTATCCACATATCCACAGACACTACTATTACTTTTGCTGTTTTTTTATTAATAAAAATAAATGATCATAAGATGTTTACTCGCGTTTTTAAATAAAGGAGGATACACATGCAAGTAATTATTCAAAAAGGTAAACTTGTCCAAAGTGTTCAAGACGTTATGAAAGCTGTATCATCCAGAACCACCATTCCGATATTAACAGGGATTAAAATAACTGCATCAGAAGAAGGGATTACATTAACAGGAAGCGATTCAGACATCTCTATTGAATCTTTCATTCCAATAGAAGAAGATGGAAAAATAAATGTCGAAGTTATCAATCCAGGCAGCATTGTTTTGCAAGCCCGATTTTTTAGCGAAATTGTTAGAAAACTTCCGCAGGAGCAAGTTGAAATAAAAGTGGAAAATCATTTATTAGCAGTAATTCGTTCGGGAAAAACAGAATTTCATTTGCATGGATTAGACGCAGAGGAATACCCTAGGCTCCCTGATATTAAAGAACAAAATGTTTTCAAATTGCCGGCCGATTTATTAAAAAACATGATACGCCAAACCGCATTTGCCGTCTCCACATCGGAAACAAGACCGATCTTAACAGGAGTGAATTGGCGCCTTTCGGATGGAGAATTAACATGCATTGCAACCGACAGCCACCGTCTTGCTTTAAGGAAAGCAAAAGTCGATACAAATATCCATGATGTCCAAAACGTCGTCATTCCCGGCAAAAGCCTAAATGAACTAAGCAAAATTATTGATGACAGTACCGATCTTGTGGAAATTGTCATCACCGAAAACCAAGTACTGTTTAAAACAAAAAATATATTGCTCTTCTCCCGATTGCTTGATGGTACCTATCCTGACACAAGCAGGCTCATTCCTACTGAAAGCAAAACAGATATCACCATTGATTCAAAGGAATTTCTCCAAGCTATTGACCGGGCCTCCTTACTTGCAAAGGAAGGAAGAAATAATGTTGTAAAATTATCCGCCACACTTGATGGAACAATCGAAATTACATCAAATTCCCCTGAAATCGGGAAAGTGGTTGAAGAAATTCAAGCAAAAGAAGTTCAAGGGGAAGAATTAAAAATTTCCTTTAGTGCAAAGTATATGATAGATGCGCTTAAAGCCGTAGAGGGAACAGAAATTCATATTAGTTTTACAGGTGCGATGAGGCCGTTTTTAATCCGAGTACCGGAAGATCAAACTATATTGCAGCTGATCCTCCCTGTTAGAACTTATTAGCAAAAAAAGCTACTAGTTTCAAATTTAGCTAGTAGCTTTCTTCTTTAAAATAAAAAAGTTAAAATTAAATGTTAGAGAATGTTTTGAGAAAGCGGTTGATAAAATGGGTCAAGTTATTCGATTCACAGGTGAATACATCACACTTGGACAGTTTTTAAAGATGGCGGATATCATTCAAACAGGCGGAATGGCGAAATTTTTTTTAAAGGAGCATCAAGTGTTTGTCAATGATGAACCTGAAAATCGGCGAGGGAGAAAACTGAAAGATGGGGACATTGTCTATATTAAAGAGTTCGGAACGTTTATCGTAAAAAGTTAAAGTTGGTGACTGTCCTTGTATTTAAAAGAATTAAACTTAAAGAACTATCGAAATTATCATTCTTTAACAGCACAGTTTGAAAATAAAGTAAATGTCATTATTGGTGAAAATGCTCAAGGAAAAACAAATATGATGGAAGCCATATACGTTTTGGCCATGGCGAAATCGCATCGTACGAGCAATGATAAAGAGCTGATTCAATGGGAAAAGGAATATGCTAAAATAGAAGGTGGAGTGGAAAAGCAAAACCGTTTTGCGTCAGTGGAGCTCATTATTTCAAAAAAAGGAAAAAAAGCAAAATTTAACCATATTGAACAAAGAAAATTGAGCGATTATGTGGGAAATGTTAATGTCATTATGTTTGCGCCGGAGGATTTGAATTTAGTAAAAGGAAGCCCGCAAATACGGAGACGTTTTATCAATATGGAAATCGGGCAGGTTTCGCCGGTTTATTTGCATCATTTGAACAAATATCAAAAAATTATGCACCAGCGAAATCATTATTTAAAACTCCTGCAAACGAAAAAGCAAACAGATGAGAAGATGCTTGATGTACTTACGCTCCAGCTTTGTGAAACGGCTGCTAGCATAACAAAGAAACGCGCCTCATTTGTGGAGAAGCTCGAAAAATGGGCAAATCCAATTCATTCAACAATTTCAAGAGATATGGAAGATCTAAGGATAAGGTACAAGCCGTCTGTAGAGGTATCAGAAGAAGAAGACTTGTCGAAAATAATAGAGGTATACTATAACAAGTTTTCAGAAATAAAGGAAAAAGAAATCGAACGCGGCACAACGTTGGCGGGTCCTCATCGAGATGATCTCATTTTTTATGTCAATAATCGAGATGTTCAAACATTTGGTTCACAAGGCCAGCAGCGAACAACAGCATTGTCCGTCAAACTAGCTGAAATAGACTTAATTAGAGAAGAAATAGGTGATTATCCAATTTTGCTGCTGGATGATGTGCTGTCTGAATTAGATCATTTCCGCCAATCGCATTTATTAAATGCCATACAAGGGAAAGTACAGACTTTTGTGACGACTACAAGCGTTGATGGGATTGATCATCAAACACTGAAGGAAGCAACGATATACCAGGTATCTTCCGGACAATTAGTATAAGTCAATGAGGTGATGAATGCATTTGCATGTCGGTGAAAATCAAATCGTCCCTTCAAAAGATATCATCATCATTCTCAATTCCAAATGCATCTCACCCCCAATTGTTTCAGGAGTTGCTAAAAAACTAGAAAATATGGTCGTCCCTTTGCAAACGGTTGAAGTGAAATCATTAGTGATTACGAAAAGTAGGATTTACTTTTCTGCTTTAGCTCCCAAAACATTGGAAAGACGAGCACGATTTTGTTAAGGATGAGTCCGAAATATGAAAATTTTATGTTTAGAAAAGTGCAGGTGATCATTGTGGCAATGGAACAAAAAGAAGTAAAACAAACAACATATGATGAAAACCAGATCCAAGTGCTCGAAGGATTGGAAGCTGTCCGAAAAAGACCCGGGATGTATATCGGTTCAACGAGTTCAAAAGGTCTGCACCACCTCGTATGGGAAATTGTTGATAACAGTATAGATGAAGCACTTGCGGGTTATTGCACTGAAATTAATGTCATCATCGAAAAAGATGATAGCATTACGGTAAAAGATAATGGACGAGGAATCCCCGTCGGAATTCATGAAAAGATGGGGCGGCCGGCTGTTGAAGTGATTATGACTGTCCTTCACGCAGGAGGAAAATTTGGAGGCGGCGGATACAAAGTATCCGGTGGACTTCATGGTGTAGGTGCCTCCGTTGTAAACGCCCTTTCAACAGAACTGGAGGTTTTTGTTCACCGGGACGGGAAAATTTACTATCAACGATATAATCGAGGGGTGCCTTGCGAAGATTTAAAGGTTGTTGGAGAAACGGATGGAACGGGTACAATCGTCCACTTTAAACCGGATCCTGAAATTTTCAAAGAAACAACAGAATATGATTATGACACGCTGGCGACAAGGCTGCGCGAACTAGCTTTTTTAAACAAAGGCATTCTCATCACCATTGAAGACAAGCGGGAAGGGAAACAGCGCAAAAATGAATATCATTATGAGGGCGGCATTATTTCTTATGTGAAACACCTTAATCGGACAAAAGAGGTTCTTCACGAAGAACCGATCTACATTGAAGGGGAAAAAGACGGTATTTCAATTGAAATAGCTTTACAATATAATGACGGGTTTACTAGTAATATTTACTCATTTGCCAATAATATTCACACATATGAAGGTGGTACTCACGAATCCGGCTTCAAAACTGGTTTAACTAGAATTATAAATGATTACTCACGGAAAACAGGCGCTATTAAGGAAAACGATCAAAATTTAACTGGAGAAGATGTTCGCGAAGGGTTGACAGCGATCATTTCTGTCAAACATCCGAATCCTCAGTTTGAAGGGCAAACAAAAACAAAACTTGGAAATTCAGAAGTCAGGACGATTACTGATTCGGTCTTTTCAGAAATGTTTGAAGCGTTCCTGCTTGAAAACCCACATGTTGCCAAAAAAATTGTCGAGAAAGGTCTGATGGCGGCGCGGGCTCGTTTGGCTGCCAAAAAAGCAAGGGAATTAACAAGAAGAAAGACAGCATTAGAAATTTCCAATTTACCTGGGAAATTAGCTGACTGTTCTTCTAGAGACCCATCAATCTCTGAATTGTTTGTTGTTGAAGGGGATTCTGCAGGAGGATCTGCAAAACAAGGCCGAGATCGTCATTTCCAAGCAATTTTGCCGTTAAGAGGGAAAATATTGAATGTAGAGAAAGCCCGTCTTGATAAAATATTATCAAACAACGAAGTGCGAGCTATAATTACTGCCATCGGAACAGGAATTGGCGAGGATTTTGACGTGTCGAAGGCAAGATATCATAAAATTGTGATTATGACCGATGCCGATGTGGATGGAGCTCACATCCGTACTCTTTTACTAACATTTTTCTATCGGTATATGAGAGGCATTATTGAAAAACGTTATGTTTATATTGCACAACCGCCTTTATATAAGATTACGCAAGGAAAAAAGGTTGAATATGCTTATAATGACCGGCAGTTAGAAAAGATTTTGTCTGAATTGCCGGATCAGCCGAAACCAAGCATTCAGCGCTATAAAGGTCTCGGAGAAATGAATCCAGAACAGCTGTGGGAAACAACTATGAACCCATCTACAAGAACTTTATTGCAGGTTACATTACAAGATGCAATTGATGCCGATGAAACGTTTGAAATTTTAATGGGCGACAAAGTTGAGCCCCGTCGCCAATTTATTGAAGAAAATGCACGTTATGTAAAAAATCTTGATATCTGATACAGGTATTGGCATGGTTCGCCTAGCTAGTAGGTTGAACGTTCATTGAAATATAGAGCAAATCATTTGAGCATGCCCAAATCCAATGGAAATGGTCCGTTGTGTTGACAAATCGGGCACAAATAGATTTCCTCCCCAATTCGGTGAGGTCTGCGAAATGTTTATTGGGAGGTAAGAAAAATGGCTGAAAAGAACGAATCACAAATACAAGAGGTTAATATTAGTCAGGAAATGCGGACATCCTTTCTTGATTATGCTATGAGCGTTATCGTGTCGCGCGCCTTGCCTGATGTCCGCGATGGATTAAAGCCTGTGCACCGGCGAATTCTTTATGCGATGCATGACCTCGGCATGACCCCGGATAAACCCCATAAAAAATCCGCCCGCATCGTAGGAGAAGTGATCGGGAAATACCATCCTCATGGCGATTCGGCGGTTTACGAGACGATGGTTAGAATGGCGCAGGATTTTAACTATCGCTATATGTTAGTGGACGGGCACGGTAATTTTGGTTCCATTGATGGCGATGCGGCGGCCGCCATGCGCTATACGGAGGCGCGTATGTCAAAGATTTCGCTTGAACTACTTCGGGATATCAATAAAGATACGATTGATTATCAGGATAACTATGATGGATCAGAAAAGGAGCCTGTAGTTTTACCTTCCCGGTTTCCACACTTATTAGTCAATGGTGCGTCAGGAATTGCTGTCGGTATGGCGACAAATATTCCCCCTCATCAGCTCGGCGAAGTAATTGATGGTGTTCTTGCTTTAAGCAAAGATCCTGATATATCGATTGCTGAACTGATGGAAATCATACCAGGTCCCGATTTTCCAACCGCTGGGCAAATTATGGGGAAGAGCGGTATTCGAAAAGCTTATGAAACCGGCCGCGGATCCATCACCATTCGGGCGAAAGTGGAGATTGAGGAAAAAGAGAACGGAAAGCAAGCAATCATTGTAACTGAAATCCCGTATCAAGTGAATAAGGCTAAGCTCATCGAAAGGATTGCGGAACTTGTTCGGGAGAAAAAAATTGATGGCATATCTAATTTGCGTGATGAATCGGACAGAAACGGCATGCGTATTGTTATTGAAGTGCATAGAGATGCGAATGCAAATGTCCTGTTGAATAATCTATATAAGCAAACCGCATTGCAGACAAGTTTTGGAATCAATATGCTGGCGTTAGTAAACGGGGAGCCGAAAGTCTTAAATTTAAAACAAATATTGGAACATTATTTAGATCACCAAAAAGTAGTGATTCGAAGACGCACTGCCTTTGAATTACGGAAAGCCGAAGCGCGGGCTCATATTTTGGAAGGATTAAGAATCGCCCTAGATCATATCGATGAGGTAATTAATTTGATTCGCAGTTCTAAAACAACCGATCTGGCTCGCCAAGGGTTAATGGAGAGATTTTCTTTGACAGAAAAACAAGCGCAAGCGATTTTGGATATGAGATTGCAGCGCTTGACAGGACTAGAACGCGAAAAAATAGAAGAAGAATATAAGGAGCTCGTTCGATTAATAGAAGAATTAAAAGGAATTTTAGCCAGCGAAGAAAAAGTACTGGATATTATTCGTGAAGAATTGCAAGAAATAAAAGAAAGATTTAATGATGAGCGGCGTACGGAAATTATTGCGACTGGTTTTGAAGCAATTGAGGATGAAGACTTGATTCCGAAAGAGAATATAGTGGTTACGCTCACTCATAAAGGTTATATTAAGCGGCTCCCTGTTTCGACCTATCGAAGCCAGAAACGTGGTGGAAGAGGCATCCAAGGCATGGGGACTCATGCGGATGATTTTGTTGAACATTTGTTTACGACAAGCACCCATGATACCATTCTATTTTTCACCAACAAGGGGAAAGTATACAAGACAAAAGGATATGAAATTCCAGAATATGGGCGTACAGCTAAAGGAATCCCAATTATTAATTTATTAGAGATTGACCAAGATGAATGGGTTAATGCTGTTATTCCTGTCTCAGAGTTTGTCGATGATTGGTTTTTATTTTTTGCTACAAAGGAAGGGATTTGCAAACGTTCGCCTCTTTCACAATTTGCTCATATTCGCAACAGCGGTTTAATTGCTTTAAATTTGCGCGAAGGAGACGAACTTATCTCTGTACATTTGACAGATGGCAAGAAGGATATCGTCATAGGCACAAAAAAAGGGATGTTGATTCGTTTTCATGAAACAGATGTTCGTTCAATGGGACGTACAGCAACTGGTGTAAAAGGGATTACACTGTTTGCCGATGACCAAGTAGTCGGTATGGAAGTATTGGAACAAGGCGTCGATGTGTTAGTCGTAACCGAAAATGGATATGGAAAGCGTACGCCGGAAACTGAGTATCGAATTCAAAGCCGTGGGGGAAAAGGTTTAAAAACGTGCAACATCACTGAGAAAAACGGGCAAGTTGTAGCTGTAAAATCGATCCGAGGCCATGAAGATTTAATGATTATTACAGAAAACGGCGTACTTATCCGAATGGATGTCAATGACATATCATCAATGGGACGAAACACAGTGGGGGTTAAGTTAATCAAACTTGATAAAAATGAACACGTTTCGACAATCGCTCTTGTAGAAAAAGAAGAAGATAATGAGGAGGAAGATGAAGTTTAAGTAAACATCATTAGCAGGCGTATTTATTATAAGTTTCAATTGGTCAAACAGGGGGGATTACTTTGCTAATGGATGTAAATCAACTGCAAGAGGGTTTTGTCCTACAACAAGATGTTTTTTCATTGACATCAAAGCCAATTGCTAGAAAAGGAACTGTCATAGAAGAGAAACATATTGAAATTTTCCGTGCATTTTTGGTACAGAAGGTAAATGTCGAACCATTTTCGAAAGCAGTGTCGGCAAAGAAAAAGTCTGAACAAGAAGTGGCAGATGAAAAAGAAGAAAAAATAACAGCAGATAGTTTTACGGAAATATATAATGAGACTGTAAAAAATTTTCAAAAAACTTTTTTATCATGGCAATCAGGAGTTCCGTTGGATATTTTTTATATAAGAAAATTATTATTTCCCTTGTTAGCAAAAGCGCTGGAAGAAGAGCACTATGCCATGGACTTATATAAAAAATGTAAAGTTAATGAATATATTTACCATCATTCCATTTCGGTCTCATTGCTTAGCGCATTGATTGCGAAAAAACTGGGGTTTGTTTCCGGGGAAATTAATCAAATTGCTCTTGCGGGGTTGTTAAGTGATTGTGGCATGTCCAAAATCCCCCCGGCTATTTTAAACAAAAAAGAAGTGTTGAATGAATGGGAAAATAAAGAAGTGAAACAACATCCAATATATAGCTATCAGCTAATAAAGGATATCCCATCCTTAAAAAAAGGAACAAAGATTTGTGTATTGCAACACCATGAAAGAATGGATGGAACCGGGTATCCGTTAGGGATCAAGGGGGACAATTTTCATCCATTCGCAAAGATTGTTTCGTTCGCAGATCATTATATAGCGATGGTATCTCCGCGTCCGTTTCGGGCAGGATACTCGCCTTTTTACGTGATGGAAGAATTAGAAAAGTACGGGTTTGGAAAATTCGATTTAAGTGTGGTCAATGTTTTTAAAAAAATATTTGTTAAATATATGATCGGCCGGAAAGTAAAGCTTTCCGACGGTACGATTGGAAAAATTGGATTTATAAATGAGAAAACCGCTTCTAGGCCTCTAATTCAAGTCATTGATTCAGATGAGATCATCTCTTTAGAAAAACAAAATGATTTGTCTATTAAACAAGTTTTTTAATTGTAAAGTGGCAGTTTGCTTTTGTTTTTAGGCAAGCTGCCTTTTCTAATGTAATTGGTGTTAAAGAAATGCGTGTATATAAAAAAATACTTGTCATTCATGTTTGAAGCTGTTATAATTTTTGAAGTCAGCGATGATGAATAAATAATTTGTTGACAATCGTTATTGTATTTTATACAATATAAAAGTCGCTTGTTTTGATTGATCTTTGAAAACTGAACAAAACGAAAGCGTTCCTGTTGATTCAAGAA
>ERZ1673772.7-NODE-7-length-126276-cov-31.594125_pt1 | contig 126276 bp, 114 predicted proteins | sample MGYA00580140_ERZ1673772 | MGnify/ENA primary metagenome ERZ1673772 (study PRJEB41219, sample SAMN04549600) | soil metagenome | isolation source: soil | place: USA: Texas, Big Bend National Park | collected 2009-03-17 ...
GAGTGGCTCACTTTTGAAGTGATCACCTTGGCTCAATTTATCATTGACAAATACAACAGTTTTTCCAGAATTATATACTCGCCATGATACCTTTAGGAATAAAATTCATTATATTAACATTATTCGCTGTTACGATTGGAAGTGATTTTTCTTTTTCCTATATAAATTCTCATCTAGTTTTTCTTTGTTAACTAACCTTTTGAAAGATCCATTTTTTGGTAGTCAAGCATTTTGGGATGTATTGCCTTAAAAGAATGACATAAATTGCCTTAGTGGGCTTAATCACAGCCGGAATGGTTCAACTGCAAAATACTTAGCTAAGAAAAAGGAAAAGAGTCAAACAAAGATAAAAGGTAATTCAGGTGATGGCGAAATAATTTTTGCCATATTCAGGGGGCAGTATGTTAAAGTCTAATCTATTTTATTCGAATTTCAAGTTAAGTTTTAGACGCTATGTCAATAGATTTCTTTTTTTCTTTCCGTTTGGGGAAAATTTATTGAATCAAAAAATTTTACTAGTTTTATTTGTTTTCATTTTTGGAGTATACAATTTTATCCTATATCATTTAGTAGAACTGATCATTCCTTATTTTTCTCAGGCAGCTGTTTTGTTAGTCAATTTGCTGGTATTATGGAATTTAATCAACAATCTTCGTTCTTCTCATGATATTTTGCAAAGGTTTGTCTATCCGGAAGATTTTCTCTTACTATACTCCGTGAAAACAGATCCAAAAAATATATTATTGGTAAGATTTTTTACGCAAATCATTTTCAAGTCACTGTTTTCGACTCTTTTCTTTTTATATCCAATCCTGTTCTACGTTTTAAATTTTGCAGAAGAATCAATAACTTCTCGGCTATTGTTATTTGTATCTTTTCCATTTTATGTTCTTTTTTTAATTGGGGTCATCAGTTTTTATTCTTCAGGATTATACATAATATATTCAAAGGTTTTGCATGTTGTTTTTCAGTCAGCTGTGAAAAGTGTACTTTCTTTCGTTTTTGTGATGCTTTTATCATTTCTGTCTACGATTGTATTTGGCTGGTTAGGCTTTAGCTACTTTTATGAGGAAAACTTTATAGAATCAATCGTTCATTCTATTTCCAGATTCAATCTTGATGTGATTTTGACTGGTTATGTGCTGCCTACTAATTGGTTATTTAATACACTAATGGAAGTAGAATACTTTCTCTATTATCAACCGTTGTTGCTAATTATTGGAATCATTCTAATTTATATTTCGTATCTTATTGTAAATAAATATTTAGACGTAAAAGATATGTCGCAGCTTTCCAATGAAAAAGCAAATGTCAACATAATAAAAAACAGATCTTTTCCTAACTTTGTTTATAGGAAACTAAAAAAACTTCTATCAAGAAAAGTTTTGGCGGTTATGAAAAAAGATTTCATCGCTTTCACTCGAGCGAACTTTTTAATAAAAAAGAGGTTTTATTTATCTATCTATATGCTGGCTTCTGAAATCGGAATATTGTTCGGGTTAGGAATGATGCAAAATTGGTTTGAATTCCCGGCTCTTTTCGTAATATATCCGATCATCTTTGCAGTTTCGGTAAATGTCTCGTTTTTAGGAGACGGATTATTAGGGATTACATCAGCTGATGCTGAAAGGGAGAACTTGCTTTTATATAAAGGGTCAGGCTCTTCTTTGAACCAGTTAATTGTAAGCAAGGCGATTTTACATGTTATTCCTATTTTGATTGTCATGAACGTTATATTTATATGTGTTGTATCGTTATTTCATCTGAAACTAAGTACTGTCATTATGATATTTGTCCTTGTAAATACTACCGCTATTATCATCAGCAGTGCTCAAATTATTGGAACGTTTTTGTATCCGCGCCTCGATTGGGAACATATTGAAGATGTTGGCTCTTCCGTTAAAGCTTCTGTTTTTGAACACACGATTCTTGGAATTGTTTTAATATTAAATTTAGAAATATATGGACTGTTAGGGGTTCTTTACTGGAAAAACTACATCAGCAGCATTCTTTTTAATGTGTTGGCAATCTTAGGTTCTTTCTTGCTATTCATAAGCTTTTTTATATTCTTTTATTTTTGGATTAAACGAGTCGGTACTTCTCATTGGGAGATGAGCAGATGATTATTAAAAATGTTTCAAAAAGGTATAAGGAGTATGATGTATTAAAATCAATTAATATTACATTAAAAAGAGGAGAAATATATGGATTATTAGGGCCAAACGGTGCAGGGAAGTCCACTTTGCTTAAATGTATAATCGGATTGGTCACTCCAGACTCTGGAAAAATATTTATTGACGGTAAGACAATTGATGATGATCGATCCGAATTTTTACAATATATAGGTTATGTGCCGGACACACCTTTTATTTATAATTATCTTACTCCAAAGGAATATTTAGATTTTATAGCTGATCTGCAGCAAGTACCCGATTCGCAAAAAACTGACCGTATTCAAATGTTGTTAAAAAATTTTTCACTAAAAGATAAGGAAAATGAAATGATTTCAACTCTTTCCTTTGGTATGAAGCATAAGCTGTCTGTTGCCGGTGCTATCATTCATGAACCGGATGTGCTTTTACTAGATGAGCCGCTAAGCTCATTTGATCCTCCGACAACAATGTTTATGAAAAAGTTTTTAAGGGAATACGCAGATAGTGGAAAAATTATTTTCATGTCTACTCATTTAGTGCATGTTGCTCAAAATCTATGCGATCGTGTAGGAGTTTTAATCAATGGGGACATATTAAAGGAATACACGAACATGAAAAACATAATAAATTTCGAAAATATGATTATTAATGATATGGAAGAGATCGGTCAAATGAACAACGTTCTACTGCGAAATAAGCGGGTTTTATCAGATTGGAATTATTATGGGTACTTTTTTAGCAATGTCTTACCTTTAGAAAGACAGGAACCAAATATTGGCCGTACTATATTTGATTATACTTGCGGATGTTTTCATAAGCTTTACTTATTTACGTTTGGAATTTTTACTGCTGCTTTATTACTAGTCAATGGTTTTTTAGTTGGTGTATCTATCATGCACAGTCTTCAACATGGGAACGATCTAATTTATATTGTAACAGCCTTAGTTCCACATGGTATATTTGAGATTCCTGCTATGATTATTGCGGGTTCTATTGGGTTTAAACTGATTGATACGGTCATTGCCAAAATGAGGGGAGAATCAAATTCCGTTTTTTTAAAGGACATCTTTACATTCTTTTTTCTAATGATCATTTTGACATTTATCGCTGCGGTTGTAGAGGCTAAGATCACTCCATATTTAATGGCCCAACTTTCATGAGGAGGTGTAAAGCATATGCTATGGGAAAAACTAAACTTAGAAAAATTACTGAATGATTCGAATAATGGGTCAGATGATGAAGAAAATGAAAAAAGCACATGGTTTATACCCGTTTTTTACGTTTCCATATTATTAGCTTTATGTATAGCATTTATTGAGATAAAACTCATTTTAATCACTCTGTTTGCTCCTGCCATTATCGCCATAATGTGGAAGCCGCCGTTTAAAACTAAAAAAAGGCTCTTCCGAATTATATCATTCATATATCTTTTATTTCTAACTATTGTTACGATATGGTGGTTCCAAGGTTGAATTTCTAACGAAAGTTGTAAAGACTGTATCTTTTGACGCTCACGAATTTTCATTTCATCTAATATATTGAAGTCTAATTCGCGATTTTGCTAGAAACATTTTTGACAGATTTCGCTGCAGTCATAAAAGAAACTAAAGTCCGCCGTAGGACAAACAGCACCGTTTATGAGATTGGAACAACAGAAGAAGAGGAAAGCATAGTAAATAACGGCCGAGCTTTTATGAGGCGCTTGAAAAGGGGAAATTCTGTTATATGAATTTATTATTACAGCCCAAGCAATATTTCTGAAAACAAAAGCCAGCCAAATCAATAGTAGGCCTGATTATCCTAATTTTATTTGTATCTACTGTTTTTTTGAGCCTATTCATCTTAGATATACTATCGGATGAAGTATACGATCTTGACAAACAACTGGCAACTTTTGTTTTTATTAAGAAGAAATGGCCTATATTCCTGATAAACCTCTTGTTTATGATGCATTAACTGGATTTGAAAATAAGGAGCTTATTCTTTCACTTTGGAGGATCAAAAAAGAAAAAAGAGCTGCATATGAAGAAAAATTCCTTTGTGAACATTTTGAACTGACACATGCTTTGCAAAAGCCAGTCAAACATTACTCTCTAGGCATGAAATATAAACTATTCCTTATTAGTATGTTAGCAAGATCACCTGAGTTGATTATTTTGGCTAAACCTTTTACTTCATTAGAAAAGGCCTCACAAAAGCAGTCAATCATGATGCTGGAAGAAGCGTTCAAGAAACAATGCATTTTATTTACAAGTCACCAGCGATATATTTATGCCGAATTAGGCAGCCGATTTTTTCTGCTTGAAAACAGACAGCTAAAGGAGATAAACCTCATATGAAAACTTATTCTCTCATTATGATCGCAATCAGTTTAGTCATGATTTTGGCAGTATTTGTGCTGAAAATAACAGCATTGCTTGTCGGAAAAATTCTTCTAGCCGTTGCTGCTGCTTTTTTCGTCTCCTCACTGATTCGTTTAATAAGTCTCAAAAAATAAAACCTGTCCGACAGACAGCATTGATTAAGTCCTGAATTTTGTGTAAAAAGGAAGCGGTTGGATTGGCCGGGAATTTAGGTTTACTGGCCTGGTAGTATGATTTTACACAATAATTAGGACTTGGCAGACAGCATTTCGGAAATTCGTACAGTAACAGGTGAAGTTTTTTGAAGGCACTGCGGATTGCCTCCCGGATTCAACAGTGAAATATTACAGAATTAAAGCAGATGGCAGCATCAAGGATAAGAAATTGTTCGTTAAATAATCAAACAGAGGGGAAGACAGGAAAACATTTTTGTTTTAAAATAGAAAAACCAGTTATATAATGAAGAAAAGATTTAAAAGGGGCGTGTACTGATGAAAAAAATCGTTGCCCTGACCATTTTTATTTTTGTGAGTATTACCTGTTTATCTCTTTCCAGCGATCGTTCCATTCATAACATAAGTGCCGTTCACGAGATTAGCACCATTGACCATTTTGCGGATAATTTTGTTCCGATTGATGGTTCGGATATAGCAAAAGATTCTTGGCTTGATGTGGCCAGCTATATTTTCATTGCGTTAAGCCTCACTTATTTCTGTTATCGCTATGTGCAATCTGTCAAAAGACGGATTATGCTGAATCCTGTGTTTTACGAATCGAATTATGTGGTCTCACCTTTTTGAATTGATCATATACTATCATTCAAAGGAGGATGGCCATGATGTGGATTCGTTTTATTTTAACAGCATTTTTTTCCATTACGGCTCTTACTTTATTTTCTTATCAAGGATTTGAAATTTTCAACGCGTTTATGGACTTTTTTAGAAAAGATTCATAGCCAGAAGCGAAAGTTCAGTCCTTGGAAATTATAGGTAATCAGGAAATTAGTGGAAGGAGGGTTAAAAAAGACCCTCCACTTTTGCTTTCACCAGTGTGGAAAAGTCTGCAATGTAGACTTCTTCCTCAAACCAAGAGATGGAGTTACAGTCTGAACCGATAATCGTCCTCATTCTTAAAATTTGAGAGATCATGAAAAATTATACCTTTTCTTCATCGTATCTCTTTTAAGAGATTGGTTTTAAACCACTAGCTGCCCCTAATACCATTGTCCTTCTCAAACCTTTTGATCACCATCTAAGATCATTTCTAATGCTGCCACAGAGGCTCCCATTGGAAACATAATTGTTTAAAAATATTCCATTAATAAATTATCATTGTTTTATATTATCATAAATTAAAAAAAATCCCTGTCAGAGAATAGATAATGACAGTTGAAAATAAGATTGTCATATGAAGCAGGGAATAAATAAACATTGATTTTGCCCATTTCTCTGAATCCATCTTTTTATAGCCGAAAATGCTTAACATAAGCCACAGAACACTTAAAAGAAGGGCTACTAACACAAGACCGAGGCTTAAAGATCCAAAAAGAAAGCTTACAACCATTAAAATAATTAAATAAATATTCGTTTGTATATATGTTCTTTTAACACCTTTGACTACTGGAAGCATAGGAACCTTCGCCGCCTTATACTCATCGTGCTTGCGAATAGCTATTGCATAGAAGTGAGGCATTTGCCATATAATTAAAATCACAAACAGACCAAGAATGGCTGGATGTGTGATGTCTGGATAAATAGCAGACCATCCTATAAGAGGCGGCATGGCTCCAGAAATACTTCCAACCCCCGTATTATAAATTGTTTTTCTCTTACTCCACATCGTATATGGGACAACATAAAAAAACAAACCTAGAAACCCTAGGAATGCTGCTAGAGGAGTTGTTAATGCAAGCGCTGCTATTCCGAAGATAGACATGGAGATGCCAAGCCATAATACGGTTTTGGGCTTTATTTCTCCTGTTACAGTTGGTCTGTTTTTCGTTCTCTCCATGATCGAATCTATATCTCGATCATATAAGTTATTAAAAGCTCCCGCCGCCCCCATTACGAAAATCGATCCAATCAAAGCAAATAGTATTTCCGGAATTTTCTCATGAAGACGGATTTGATATGTATACATTGCCAATGTCAACCCAGCAAACATCGGAATCAGGTTTGATTGAATAATCCCTATTTTAATAGTTTGCGCCAAAATTTTTCCCAAAGTCTGTTTCTGTATTGCAAAGTTTTCTTCCCTCCGCATTAATACCTTTTCCCCTTTTACTAGATTGCGTAATTTAGAAATGACATAGTGGATGGTTACTTATAATTAAAAATTTAATTTGCATACTCATTAGAATTTATATACTATGTGGTATGTTAATTCTATATGGTTTGATTGTCAAGAGAGAAGGAGGGAAAAAATGGTCAGACGAAGATTAACCCAAGAGGAGCGAAAAAAAGAAACGCGGCAATTACTTTTAGAATCAGCTGTTGAGATCTTTGCTCAATTAGGCTTTCACGGCGCTTCTGTTGATAAAATTGCGGAACATGCCGGATTTACCAAAGGGGCGGTTTATGCCCATTTTCATTCCAAAGAAGAGCTCTTTCTAGCGATATTGGAACAACAAATGCAATTGCATGTGGACAACATCCTTCAAATAATAGAACAACAGCAATCACTTTCACATTTTATCGAAACAATGGATGAATATTTCCTTACAGTTAGTCAGAAAAATCGAACGTGGAGCATGCTTCACATGGAATTTTTTCTTTATGCGATGCGTGAAGAATCGGTGCGCCATAAATGGTCTAACATGATAACGGAATCGGTAAAACAAATTTCCGAGGCGATTAAAAAATTGAAATCGAAAGAGAATCATGAGTCTTCTCTATCTGCGAATGAAATGGCATGGACAATTCTTTCGTTAGAAAATGGTTTAGCTACATTTTATTATATTAGCGAAGACCGCGTGCCCCTTCATTTATATGGAAAAGCACTTCACAATATGCTCCTCCCTCCCATGCTAGAAAAATAAGAAAATACTAGTCGAAACAGATTGAAAAATAGTTATAAATTTTTGGACGCAATTTAAACTTTATTCGAGATGGGAAGTATGAGAAAAAAGAATAAGCGTTTTTGGTTCATCAGCCGACACTCAGTTATTGCAAATATAGTTGTAAAAAGTACATTTTTATACCATTATCCGATTTATGACGTTGTGAACATTCGTTTAACGGGTTGAGATTTTCAACGCATAATCCGAATACCCAAAATGATCAAGCCAGTTTGGCTAGATTGAGAAAGCCCGACTGGCCTTTTTTCTGCTCATCATTAAATGCAGACGATTATTCATATGGCTAGTAGCTGAATTGATCTGTTACATCATATTCATAATTTATCGTCGCACGGACATTTGTCATTGTCGACTTGCCCGTTGCTTTGGCGTTATATTTGAAACTCCATTTTTGAGCAACCAGTAATTGATCCTGCAATGAAATCGGATAATGTCCGCTTGTTGCGCTGGAAACAGTAGAAGTATACCAAATCCCTGTCTGTTCCGGCATAATTTTGTGAAGTACATTTCCTTGAATTGGTGATTGGGTGCTGGATGTGGTGATTGATTTAACAAATGCTCGTTTTGGGATTGTCAAATTATTTGTTAAATCCATTGTAATGACAGAGGAGTCGACACCTTGGGGATTTAAATAAATGTTTCCATTATTAACAGCCGTTCCTGAAAATGGAAATGTTCCGCTTCCCGATTTTATTCGATCCAAAATTGATACGGTAAAATACATATCCCCCGTATAGTTCCCGCGGCTGACTCTTATATAAAAAGTTTGGGAATTTGCGGCTGCATCAGCTTTTGCGAAAATAAAAGGAGTCAATGAATCAGGGTTCACGACATTCGTTCCTCTATCAATAGGGTCTTTACTGCTGTTAAATAGTTCAATTTTCATGCCTTCGTACTCATTTCGATAAGAGCTTCTGACATAAATTCTTTCGCCGGCATTTGCCGTGAACTTGTAATAGGCTTCTTCTTCGCCTTCAGGCAAAATAGTAGTTCCCATATTGCTGTATTTCCAATATCCCGCGTAATAAGCAGTTTCAAAGCTGTTATTACCAGTGATGGTGCTTGCTGCAAATGATGGTGAACTAATTGAGAAAATCACAAGGACTAATAAAATGATTCGTAGCAACGGTTTCATTAACATATAATCCCTCCTATAGTATTAATTAACTATTATTTTATCTAAAAATCTCATAATTGTAAAATAATTCTTTAAATGTAAATAAAACTTTAGGATTATCTTATATTTCCTTCTATTAATGCCGATATATATAATAAATGGAAATATAGGGGGATTGAAATGAATATCCATTCTATCCGTACATCCATTACGGCGTATTCCAGCTATCAAACGAACAAAACAGGAAAAAAGGCGGAAGAAAAAGATGAAACGATTATTCAAAGCAAAAATGATTGGGTGAGTGATCTGGATAGAAAAATTCAATTATTAGATGAGCATTACAGAAAAGTTACAGAACAAAATAAACGTTTTAAAGATCCTGTACAACATATTAATGATAAATATATAAATCGGAATTCCCCATATTTTAGACACGACATGACTGAATTGGAGAGAAAAATTGCTCATCGTAACGAGATATCTTGGCTATATAACGGTCTTGCCGGAAGTTATGATTTGAGAGATGCTGTTTTGCGCGATCAGCCCCTTATCCAGGGTGATGTGGAAGTGGCAGAGCGAAAAGCGTATAATCGCCAAAAAGTGAATGAACAGATAAAACAACTGTTTGAAAAATATCAAATCAATGTTCCGGATGGAGTGAAATTGACATTTACGATCGATCCCAACACTTACAAGTTGACCGTAAGCGGAACTGATGATACAGAGCTTATCAGATTAATAGAAGAGGCACTGAATTCAGCCAATAATGCGAAAGAATTGTTTATCCATATCATAAAAAGCCGTTCCTATGATAATACGCAATTTACTCCTGAAAAGTATGACAAATACAACTTGGTTCGCGTTATAAAAAATGCAACAGGATATAATTTAAAGGACTTGGCCGTTGTCGACGGAAAGTTTGTTACGGAAGATGGGACCGATATTTTTGAACTTTACAAACGATCGCTTCGGCAAAATCCATATGTAACCGAGGAAGATTATCGAGTGTTGACGACCCATTACGGCCCGCAGCTTTATGACTTGGCTAAAAACGGCTTCGACTCAATTCCGGACTTAATTTTATCCATCAGCTACGAAAACGGTTCTTTATATGACATCGGCCAGAAAGAAAATTACGGAACGGGAAAAACGGATTGGATTGATGAACTGAAAGCAAGGGCTGGCAAATAAATGAATAACACTTTTTTATAGCTTAAAGATGTATTGGCAAAGGCGACATTAACAGGGGGGATTGAAATGGATATCCATTCTATCCGTACATCCATTACGGCATATTCCAGCTATCAAACGAACAAAACAGGAAAAAAGGCGGAAGAAAAAGATGAAACGATTATTCAAAGCAAAAATGATTATGTAAGCGAATCAGATCGGCGAAGACAATTATTAGATGAAAAATATAGAAAAATCAATGAACAAAATAAGCGGTTCAAATATCCAATGCAACATATTTTTGATAAATACAAAAACCCTTATTCTCCTTATTTTCGCCATGACTTGACAGAGGTGGAGAGGAATGCCTCTTATCACGCAGAGCTAGAATGGTTACGCAATGGATTTGCCTCTGGTTATGACATGCGAGATTCCTTATTTCGCGATCAGCCCCTTATCCAGGGTGATGTGGAAGTGGCAGAGCGAAAAGCGTATAATCGCCAAAAAGTGAATGAACAGATAAAACAACTGTTTGAAAAATATCAAATCAATGTTCCGGATGGAGTGAAATTGACATTTACGATCGATCCCAACACTTACAAGTTGACCGTAAGCGGAACTGATGATACAGAGCTTATCAGATTAATAGAAGAGGCACTGAATTCAGCCAATAATGCGAAAGAATTGTTTATCCATATCATAAAAAGCCGTTCCTATGATAATACGCAATTTACTCCTGAAAAGTATGACAAATACAACTTGGTTCGCGTTATAAAAAATGCAACAGGATATAATTTAAAGGACTTGGCCGTTGTCGACGGAAAGTTTGTTACGGAAGATGGGACCGATATTTTTGAACTTTACAAACGATCGCTTCGGCAAAATCCATATGTAACCGAGGAAGATTATCGAGTGTTGACGACCCATTACGGCCCGCAGCTTTATGACTTGGCTAAAAACGGCTTCGACTCAATTCCGGACTTAATTTTATCCATCAGCTACGAAAACGGTTCTTTATATGACATCGGCCAGAAAGAAAACTACGGAACGGGAAAAACGGATTGGATTGATGAACTAAAAGCTGGCAAGCTGAAATAAATCAATAATAAGCAAATGGAAAGTTTCAAAACATGTTAAAAGAGCTTTGTAAAAAATTGTACTCTCCCTTTACGATCGATAGGTGCAAAAAATCTGTTGATCCTAAGGGAGCTTTTTTATGTCAAAACTGCTTTCCAAGTCTATCAAAGCGGAACATACTTCTTGAAAGAAATTTGTTTGAACTATTCGCTAAAAGAGTGGAGGAAGAAAGCCGTCCGAAATGCGGGGTCCAGTCCTGTTAGTATACATAAGCTAAAAAGAACGCTCAAACCTCAAAATTCATCTTGGGTTTCCTTGCATGGGAATTGCGGGAATGAGGGGTTCAGAAAGATGTTGACAAGGTTTTCCTAATTTACCATAGGAATGCTCAACCCTCAAGCCCTGCTCCCTATCTTGAGGACAGAGCGGATAAAGCAGCATATGAAAAAGCTTAAAATCGCACTTGAAATAAGAAGAAATATCGTTTTAGATGCATTCGGTAAGTTAGAGGGGGGCAACTATATCCAAATCGAAAGGAGGGTTAAATGCTTGGATTAAGCTTCCTGCTGTTATTCAACCAATAAAATTGCAAGTCTCTTATTTGCCCGGAAGCACCTGCTTTCTTCACGAACCAAATGAACATTATATTCGGCTTATTTGAGTGAGCATGATTTACAAAAAGGAACGAAAAAATTCGTCAAAATCATTCAAGAAATGTTAAATGAGGTGAAGGTCTTTTCTCCTCCCAGCGAGAGGAGAGAGGGCTTTTTTTGTGACAACAAAGGGTTTTAATAGTTGAAAAAAAAGTCAGAAAATTGCCTAATAAAATTTTGACAAAGGAAACTTTTGTGAGTAAGATAAAAATATCAAAAATTTGCATTAGGGAAACTTTATAACCGTAATCCAAATTATCAACCGGAGGTAAATTTTTATGGGTAGTCCCAAATTAATTGCTCTTAATGAAGCGACAACAGGCGATTGTATAAAAATTACACAAGTAAACATTACAGGTGCGATGAGAAGGAGGTTGTTTGATTTGGGGTTTGTTCCCTCTGCCTTAGTGACAGTATTGCAAAAAAGCCCTCTTGGCGACCCCATTGCTTTTCGCGTGAGCAATACGACAATAGCACTACGAAAAGAAGAAAGCTCCAATATTTTAGGGGAGTTGGTATCCGATGAAGGATAGACAGCAGATAAAAGTTGCCCTTGCAGGAAATCCGAACGTTGGAAAAAGCACATTATTTAATGCATTAACCGGCTTAAAACAGCATACTGGCAATTGGCCGGGGAAAACAGTAGTAAAGGCGGAAGGGGAATTTTCCTATAAAGGAAAAACCTACTCCATTATTGATTTGCCGGGTACGTATTCGCTTTTTTCAAGCTCGCAAGACGAAGAAGTCGCACGTGATTATATTGTCTTTGAACATCCGGCCATCACAATTGTCGTTTTGGATGCTACCTCCATTGAAAGGAATTTACATTTGGCGCTGCAAGTGCTTGAAATAAGAGACAAGGTTATTGTCTGTATTAATTTAATAGACGAAGCAGCGAAAAAAGGGATCGAAATTAATGAAAAATCGTTAATGAATAAGCTTGGCGTCCCTGTCATCAAAATTTCTGCCAGAAAGAAAATAGGCATCGATCAATTGCTAGATACAATGGATCGATTGGTAGATGGGGAAATTTCAACATCACCTTATGTAACACACTATTCAGAAGAGATCGAGGAAAAGATCAGACGGTTGTCCCCTCATATACAAAAAGTTTTTGGGGATGCAATACCAGTTCGTTGGTTGGCGCTTCGGCTGCTTTCGGGCGATGAATCACTGCTAAAAACATATTTGGGAAAAATGACTAAAGGTCAGGAGGTGTTTAATAGTGGCTTCTCAAGTGGAAATAAAGCCTGCCATTTATGATGAAGTTCTCAATTTGGCACAATCTTTAACAAATGAGAAAATACGTGATGAAGTAGTGACTACCATTTATCAAACTTCCAAAAATATATGTAAATCAACAGTAACTTATCATGACATGAAAAAGTTGACACAAACAGAAAAACTCGATCGGATTTTCACTTCAAAAATATGGGGATTTCCTATTATGTTTTGCATGTTGGCAGTCATATTTTATATAACAATTGCCGGGGCAAATATTCCTTCAAGCATGTTATCCGATCTGTTCCATTGGTTTGAAGGTTACTTGGCTGCATTTTTCAAATGGTTGCATGCGCCGGATTGGCTCTACGGAGTGGTTATTTTCGGATTTTATCGCGGCACAGCATCTGTTGTGAGTGTGATGCTGCCGCCGATGGCTATCTTCTTTCCCATTTTTGCGTTGTTGGAAAACTACGGATATCTTCCGCGTGTCGCATTTAACATGGATCGGTTGTTTAAAAAAGCTGGAGCCCATGGGAAACAGTCTTTAACGATGGCAATGGGGTTCGGCTGCAATGCCGCGGCGATTTTGTCAACAAGAATCATTGAGTCGCCGAGGGAACGGATGTTGGCCATTTTAACCAATAGCTTTGTTCCATGCAATGGACGATGGCCTTTATTAATTTTGCTCTCTTCCTTATTTATGGCGTCCGGGTTATCCGGATCTATGGGAACTCTTGCAACAGCTGGCGTCGTTATGGGAATGGTTCTCTTCGGCATCATGGTCACTTTAACGGTTTCATGGGTTTTATCGAAAACGGCTTTAAAAGGAGTGCCAACTCATTATACATTGGAACTTCCGCCTTATCGACGCCCGCAATTTTGGAATACGATTATTCGCGCAACACTTGATAAAACCTTGTTTGTATTAAAAAGAGCAGTCGTTGTTGCAGCTCCAGCCGGCGTGTTCACTTGGATTTCAGCAAACATTTTTATTGGTGATCAAAGTGTTTTAGCACATGTTGCCGAATTTTTAGATCCTTTTGCCGAAGCATTGGGTTTGGACGGTTATATTTTATTAGCCTTCATTTTTGGATTGCCGGCCAATGAAATTGTTTTGCCGATCTTGCTCATGGGCTATTTATCTGCCGGGACATTGACGGAAATGGAAGATTTACATTCATTAAAGTCAATATTTATAGATCATGGCTGGACATGGCTGACAGCTTTGAATATGATGTTATTTTCGCTGCTGCACTTTCCGTGCGGGACAACATTATTTAATATCTACAAAGAAACGAAAAGCAAAAAATGGACAGCTATTGCTTTTCTCCTGCCAACAACCGTTGCGATTATTGTGACATTTGTTGTAGCTCAGACTGTTAAAGGACTGGGTTGGGTTTAGGGCTAAGTTTTAATGTTTGTGTAAACGACTCCCAATTTGCAAAACTTATGTCTCCGGAAATAGAACCGCTTTGTGTCCGCTTCTCTTTCTGCAAATTCCTAGACTTCACAGGATTTAGGAACCAAAAAAGGGTGAGCCGATTCGATTTTCGGACTCCCTTTTTAGCGGAAATTTCTACTTTAAAGTAAATCATAATTTGCCATAGCCCAGCTTAATTGTTTTTTTGGCTGCTTGCGATAGAAAAGGCGATCATTCAACATACACGTTAGTTATTAGTTCCCGATGTGGGCAGGGAAGGGTGATGAAGTACAATTATGCCTTGCAAGCTACCCGATTTTTCACAGCCAACCAGATTGGGAAAAAATTATGTTAAAAAACATGCCATAAAAATGTTATTTCTATGTATGAAGAGAGTATACTGTTCTAAACAGGATCATCCTGAAAAGGAAAGAAAGGTGGAGGAAATGATATGGCTGTGAAAAAACCTACAATTGAACAATTGAAAAAAATAGCAGAGGAATTTCACCTGCACCTTACAGATGATGACTTGCTTTTCTACCAAGAAATGTTGCAGCCAACCATTGAATCTTACAATCGTTTACATGAACTGGCTGAACCTGCACTTCCGGTAAAATATCCGCGTACTCCGGGGTATCGCCCTGACAAGAATGAAAATGCGTACAACGCTTGGTATTGGAAAACAAGTATTAAAGGGAATAGTTCCGGGAAATTAACAGGGAAAAAGGTTGTTTTGAAAGATAATATTTGTTTAGCTGGGGTTCCCATGATGAATGGCTCCAGTATTTTGGAAGGTTTTGTGCCGGACGAAGATGCAACCGTTGTGACAAGAATTTTGGACAATGGCGGCGAAATCGTTGGGAAAGCTGTTTGTGAAGATTTATGTCTGTCAGGGGGCAGCCATACAGCTGCAACCGGACCTGTGTTAAATCCGCATGATACAACTCGATCGACAGGGGGATCTTCCAGCGGTTGTGCGGCATTGGTTGCCGCTGGCGAAGTTGATATGGCCATTGGCGGAGACCAAGGAGGTTCCATCCGCATGCCAAGCGCTTGGTGCGGTGTTTATGGGTTAAAACCGACATACGGACTTGTTCCCTATACAGGGATATTTCCAATTGAACAAACAATTGATCACGCGGGACCAATCGCAAAAACAGTGGAGGATGTAGCATTATTGCTTGAAGTAATAGCTGGCGATGATGGATTAGATCCGAGACAGTCCGGATTGCAAGTAAAGCCGTACACAGAATCTCTTATCGGCCATGCAGAGGGAATCAAAGTAGGCATTGTAACAGAAGGATTTGGCTGGGAAGGTTTATCGGAAGAAGATGTCGATCAAGCGGTCAGAGAAGCGGCTTATTCTTTTCAAAATCTTGGAGCAGTTGTAGAAGAGGTATCGATTCCGATGCATCGGGACGGAATTCACATATGGAATGGAATTGGAACGGAAGGGCTTACTTCCTTAATGGTCAAAGGGAATGGTATGGGAACAAATTGGAAGGGACATTACAGCACGAAACTTCTGGATGCATATGGAAAAGCGAGAAAATGGAGGGCTGATGATTTTTCCGAAACAGTTAAATTAACAATGTTGCTTGGTCAATTTATGCAGGAACAATATAATGGAAAATATTACGCTATTGCCCAAAATTTAGCCAGAAAATTAACACAAAGTTACCATGAAGCTTTCCAAAAATATGATGTGTTAATCATGCCGACAACCCCGATGAAGGCAACAAAAATTCCTCCATTCAATGCTTCGAAAGAGGAAATTGTAAAACGAGCTTTAGAAATGATTCATAATACTTCCCCCTTTAATATAACCGGTCATCCGGCGATGAACGTTCCGTGCGGAAAATCGGAAGGACTTCCAATTGGGATGATGATTATTGGCAGACATGGGGAAGATGATATCGTGCTGCGCGCTGCTCACGCTTATCAAACTGCTTATGGACGTGTTTCCGTTGCTGCGAGATAAGGAAATCATAAACTGACCAGCCTTGCTATTTTGCGGTTACCAATACTATGGTATAAATAAACCGGATTAGCAGTTCAAACTTATACTAATGAGGTGAACTAGGCATAAATAAACATTTAAGAACCCCCCTAAAAAATAAGCGATGGAAGGGGCAGCCCTTCTTTTCGCATTTCTTCTTTTTTGAAGGATCCGCTTAGAAAAATACCTTTCGAACATCCATTTCTCTTTTTTCCCAATTTGCTTGTTTGGCAGCTTCAGTATAATTCTGCTTTCACGAAGAAATATTACTTAATAGCCGATACATGAGAAGGAGGACATCAAGAAAGCATGAACTATCTGAGGCTTTTGATCGGAATTTTTGTAATATTGGTCATCGGCATTTTTTTCTTCTTTTTTGCAGATTTTCGTTATGGTTATACTCCGAAAAAAGAAAGGGTCATGCCGTATGTTGCAAATAAACATAAAAACTATGATATTTGGGGCAAACAAATAACAAAAATCCCCGAAACAGGAAGCGGAACGAAATTGGCCAAAAATGGGGCGGTGGAGATTGATCAACGATTGCTAAAAATCGGAAGAGACACATTTTATGAGGAAACATTTGGGAATGAGTTTTTTTTAACAGATATTATGGGGATCATAGACGGTCCGTTTACTATTGGCAATATTGCCAAGGCAATTATTGCACTGAAAGGGGAAGGAACAACAAATTTACGTGTCGAACTGGCTGAGGATATCACCATAGGCGGCAAAACATACAAGAAAGGCGAAAAGATTGATACAGGAATAGATGTTGTAAAAGGTACATATGCTCCTCTTGGAATGCCCGTTTCCGTTTCAAAAGGGAAAGTTAGAGTCGGGATCAGCTGCGCCGCTTGCCATGCGACTGTTGATGAAAATACGAAACAAGTGATTGAAGGAGCGCCGAATAGCGATTTAAATCTTGGTTTATTATTATCTTTAGCAACAAATTCAAGTTCCTATTTTACCCATGCCAATATTGCGAATATCAAGGATTATATAAAAGAATCTGCTGATCGCTCCGTTACCACTTCAAAAGGAACAAAAGAATCATTGCCTGATCCGGAATTGCTGGAAAAAGCTGTTGACGAAACCTTCAGCAAGTGGCCGCATGGCCATTTTGACTCATCCATTGATTTAGTCAGCAATCCAACCGATATTCCAGATTCTTTTACTTTAGGGGATCATCCGTATGGCTGGAGCGGATTTGCCGCGGCTGGATCTTTTCGGGGATTAGCTGCATTTAGCAACAATGTTCATGCCCAGAACGCCGACTCACTCTCTCAATCAGAAATTAGCCAGGAACTTTTTGGCATGGACAAAGAAGTTTATTTAGGAACCATTTTGCAAAACGCAGCAAACCCTGATTTCCGCTATCATCCGAAGAGCGGTATAAAGCCTTCTGAATTTTTTCAATCCGTTGATCCTACTCCCGGTGTTCCCGGAGTAAATCAACTTGTCGCTCCTCCGCAATTTCCAAAAGTGTCGTTGGCAGCGCCCGACGGACTAATTGTGAGCAGTCCGGGCTATAAATTTAATGAACAAAATAACGGTGTGGCTGCATGGCAAAATACGATCCGCCCTCCCAAACCAAAAACAAAAATTTCGCAATTGGCTGTTGAACGCGGGAGAAAAGTGTTTGTCAAAGCAAATTGTATTTCCTGTCATGCTGGAAATGCATTAACAAATCATAAAGTGATTTCGGTTAAGGAAATCGGAACTGAACCATCGAGGGCAAAAGCATTGAAAAAATACGGGAAAGTTATGGGTGAATCTTTATTTTATCCGCCAGACACAAAAATTCCCCTCCCCAAAAATCCGGATGTTGTAAAAGTACCGACAAATCATCTTGACCGGGAGCAATTGACATTGGCCTTTGCGTTGGGAGATTCACCAGGAGGCTATAAAGTTCCGAGCCTGATCGGATTGTATTGGACAGCTCCGTATTTGCATGACGGCAGTATAGCGGTTGGAAAAGATTTAAACCGGGAAATCGGTGTAACAGGCACCATTTTAAAAGGCATCACACCTGATCCGGCAAACAGCCTGCGCGCTATTATTGATAAGAATTTGCGTGCAAAAGTGATCAAAGCCAATCTCTCTTCTCAACAGCTTAAGGATTTGCACATAAAAGGAATCGGCCATGAATATTGGGTTGATCAATCAACAGGATTTACAAAATCAGAACAGGATGCGTTAATTGACTATTTGCTTTCTATTACTTCATGAAAAGGAAATGGAAAATGGAAAAATATAAATAGGTTGTCTGAAAAATGGTTTTTCAGCCCAATCATGAAAAAAGTAAGACCAAAGAATGTTGTTAAATTAATATTCTTTGGTCTTTTATTTGAAAATATGTGACACTCCTTTTTCGTTTGAAAGGTTGAATAGGAAAGGATGACAATTTTTTAATAGAATGTTAAAATGTTTATAAAATTAATATGAATAGTCGGAAATACATTGAATTTTAAAAAGTAAACAATGGGGTGAAATCTTTATGGATGTTTTTGAAGCAATACGCAAAAGAAGAGAAATTACGCATTTTTCAGAAAAACAAATTGCTGCTTCTGATCTCGAGAAAATTTTGGATTCGGCCTTTTTCAGCCCAACCGGGAATAATTTGCCGTCCCGGGAGTTTATTCTAGTGAAGGAGAAAGAAAAGCTTACATACTTATCGCATTCCACTCCTTTTGTTTCTTGGCTTGCAAAAGCCCAAGCGGCAATCGTCGTGACTGGCTGTCCAGATATAAGCAAGTATTGGCTTCAAGATGCCTCGATTGCCTGTGCGTTCATCTGGTTGTCAGCAACGGAATTAGAAATAGGCGTAGGATTTGGAGCTGTATACAATAATGCAAACCCAGAAGAAGCCGAAAAAAGGGAAGAATATGTCCGAAAAGCATTAGACATTCCTGAAGATCGCCGAATCGTTGCCATATTAGGTTTAGGTTATCCTGAAAAATGGCCCCCAAGCAAAAAAATGCATTTGCGGGAAGACATTGTTCATTATGAGCGTTTTGGTGTTTCTAAATAATAAAGCAACATTCCAGATGAGAAAAAAACCTCTTTCCGTCTATAGGGATACGGAAAGAGGTTTTTAGAAAAATTTAGATCTTAAATAGTGTTAATCAAGATGGAAAACTTCCCTTAACTCTTTTGCGACAGGGCTGTGATCTTCGTTTGTTTCCATAATCGGCTCCATATACTTCCACCATTTTTGGCAAACTTCTGTTTGGGCGATTTGCTTCCATTTTTCTTCATTTTCCACTTCAACATAGGCAAAAAGCTGTCCTGTTTCTTCATCCAAGAAGATGGAATAATTATGCGCCCCGTGCTCTTTTAACGTTTTTTTCATTTCCGGCCAAAGCTCGTCGTGGCGTTTCTTATATTCTTCATAATAATCTTTATAAACGCACATAATGCTCGCTTTTCGAATCAATATCCACACCTCATTTACAAGTTGGTAATGCAAGCGATGATGATAAATGGAATAATGTTAGATAAATTTCCACCTCCCATAAATCACATTGATTTTTTTGATTTTGTTTGGATATAATCATGATTTATGTTGGAATGCCTGTTTTTATTAATTATAACTTTAAAAAATTTTGCTGACAAATTTATTTTTGAACGAAATAACGTTTGTGATGGAGGGGATCCGTTTTTTAATACATATTATTATGAGTTTAAATGTTGAAGTATGAGGAAAAACATATAAAAATAATTTTATTTATGTTGATATTTTTTTGTTTATGTTATATTATTTTGTTGTAATTGTGAATAAACCAACATATTAAATGGTTGACCGGAACTAAGAAAAGCAGCGAATGGAAGGTTCATTATTAAATTTTTTTGAAAATATTTGTAAGCGCCATCATAAGTTAGGTTTAGGTCATGGTTTATTAAAATTTTTTTAATTACAAAAGAAAACGGTAACAAAAATTTTTTTGGCAGGTGGAAGAGTAATGGCGAAAATTGGAGCTAAGGAAACGAAAGGCTGGAAAGCAACGATTTCAGTAGCGATGGCCAACTACATTGAAGCAGGATCCATTATTGCTGCTGCAAGCAGTTTAACGCTTTGGCAAGAATATTTACACTTAAATAATATAGCTGTGGGGCTTTTAAGTGCATTGAGCGCCAATGCATTTGGTGCTGCGGTCGGCGCATTAATCGGCGGTTATTTATGTGACAAATATGGAAGAAAATTTATCTATACGTATGACTTGCTTGTATATATGCTTGGTGTTTTTCTAATTGCTATTTCTGTAAACTTTCCAATGCTTTTGGCCGGAACAATCATTACGGGCATCGCTGTAGGGGCAGGGGTTCCGGCATCATGGACATATATTGCTGAAGAAGCGCCTCATTCAAAGAGAGCGGCCCATGTAGGAACAGCTCAATTAGCATGGTCAACCGGTCCGATGATTACATTCCTGCTTGCTGTTTTGCTTGCTCCGCTCGGGCTGTTAGGAAGCAGAATGATTTTTCTCCATCTTTTCGTGATTGCGTTTATTACTTGGTATATTCGCCAAGGTTTGTCTGAATCAAGCATTTGGAAAGAGGAAAAAGAAAAGCAAAACGTTGAATCAGCCAAAAGTGCAACAGGCAACATGAAAGAATTGCTAAGTTTAAAAGTAAATCGAGAAGCGCTTTTTTTGCTGATTGGCATCTATTTATTTTGGAATTTAACTGCTGGCGCAATGGGATACTTTATGCCGTATATTTATCAAAATGTAGGCGGACTTACCGGGGAGCAGGCCAATTTGCTTCAAGCCTTTTTGTGGGCATTAACCGTTATTACAACTTATGCAGTGTTTATGAAACTTGGCGATAAATACAGCCGCAAATTTTTATTTGGTCTAGGAGCGGTAATGGGCGTTGCTGCGTGGATTATTTTAGTTTACACGGGAATGAACTGGTTTTCATTAATTGCTTTTGTTATTCTTTGGGGAAGTGCTGCAGGTTTTGGGGCGCAAGCCTTTTATGGATTATGGGCAAGTGAACTGTTTCCGACAAAATACCGTGCAGGTGCTCAAGGATTTATGTATTTTTTGGTTCGTTTTGGAATTGCCGTATGGTCATTTCTTTTGCCAACCGTTATGGATAACTTAGGTTTTAATGTTGCAGGAATTGTAATGATTATCTTTTTGGTTATCCATTGTATAATTGGCATCGTTCTTGCCCCGAACACCCAAGGAAAAACGTTAAAAGAAATTGAAGCAGAGCGCTTTGGGGTTCGCGATGAGAAAACGGAGGAGATTCGAAGCTTTAACTGAACATTGTTCAAAATTGAATGTGATAGTGTTCCATAACCTTGGTTCTTCAGCCAAGGTTATTTTGATGAAACAAAGGCATATTGACATTTTGGCGAGATAAAAAGGGCGTCAAGTGCGGAACAATTGTGACGGCTGCGCCAAGAATTCGTCTTTGCCCTTGCTAAGCTTTTATAAAAGGTATTTTCCATCAGCTTGTCTAACATTGCGTTTATATAGTAAACTTTGTATTACAAAGCATTATTGTGATTTTAATGGAGGAGAACGAATGCCAACCCCAAGCATGGAAGATTATATAGAGCAAATTTATTTACTAATAGAAAATAAAGGATATGCAAGGGTTTCGGATATCGCAGAAGCGTTGTCCGTCCATCCTTCTTCTGTCACCAAAATGGTGCAAAGGCTCGACAAAGATGAATATTTAGTATATGAAAAGTATAGAGGTCTTGTGTTAACCCCAAAAGGCAAAAAAATCGGCAAACGCCTCGTTTATCGGCACGATCTGTTGGAACAATTTCTAAGAATGATTGGTGTCAAGGAAGAGAATATTTATCATGATGTGGAAGGTATTGAGCATCATTTAAGCTGGGATGCGATCGATCGCATTGGCGACCTCATTCAATATTTTGAAGAGGATGAAAACCGTTTAAAGGTTTTGCGGAAAATCCAAATGGATCAAGACCGTGATTAGAACGGCTCCTGTTAAGGAGGCGTTTTTTGATAGAAACATGTTCATGATTGTTTAAGGAAAACCGATTATGAATCATAAACTAGTGTTACGCTTTTTATATTGTAAATTGTTAAAAACAGTTTTATTTGCTCTGCAGTCAATACGATTTGTTTTGTTTCTAAAAATCAATTGTCTTTAACAATCTTTTTCTCCATTCCATATCCCTCGCATGTAAATATCGGTATAGTTTGCAAAAAAGACCAAAATCGTGGGCGGTTGTTTTAAAAACAAATGTATTATTATATAGACATTACGTCTTTTTCTGAAAACTTAAACATCCCGATTTTCCCTCCCAGCTTGAACAAACGGAAAAGAACTCCATCTGCTGTCGGTTGATATTTAGCTGGAAAATAAAATAATCTGAATTGATAGAATCATGGAACGAATTGGTTTATATTAAATATGATAGAAAGTTTCATCAAGTTATGAAAAGAAGGGACGATGGCGATGGCATTGATTCAATGCAGATTTTTTTCAGAAACGCTAGGACTCAGTACTTCCATGACAGTCATTTTGCCGCAGGAGACGACAAATCAAATTGGAATGAAAGGGGCAAAAATGAAAGCGCTTCACCCAACGCTTTATTTGCTCCATGGATTGTCTGATGACGATTCAATATGGCTTAGGAGAACATCAATCGAACGGTATGTAGCGCCGTTGGGGCTGGCTGTTGTGATGCCGCAAGTACATCGGAGCTTTTATGCCGATATGGCATACGGATATAAATATTGGACTTTTTTAAGCGAAGAACTTCCAAAGGTGTGCCGGTCGTTTTTCCCTTTGTCAGATAAGCGGGAAGACAACTTTGTGGCCGGGCTATCGATGGGGGGCTACGGGGCTTTCAAGTGGGCGTTAAGCAAGCCTGAACAATTTGCCGCAGCAGCCGGTTTATCGACTGCCAATTTGATCTACAAAGATGAAAGCAGTCCGCTGAACAATGACCTATTCCTTGCGTTTGGCGAGGAAGCTGCCGGAACGGAAAATGACCTTTTTTATTTAATCGAAAAATGTCAACAAATGGACGGCCCAAAACCGAAAATTTACCAATGCTGCGGTACGGAAGATTTTCTATATGAAAGGAATTTACAATTAAAAGAGGCGTTCGAAAAATCTTCGTTCGACTATACATACGAAGAAGAGCCGGGCGAACACGAATGGGGCTATTGGGATAAGAAAATCCAAGATGTCCTATCCTGGCTCCCGTTGGGAAATAAGTAATAACGGGGATTGAAAAACATGCTTTTATCCCATGAGGATAGAAGCATGTTTTTTACGTTTTCCCTCTCAACATAAAAAAATCATGCATGCAAGCGGAAAAACTGCATCTCATTTCTCAGCTATCATTTTTTTAGCGTGAAATAATGTCGTTATTCCACTGCATCCGCAATGACAAGCTGGATATCGTGTTTTTTGGCAAATTCCTGATATTTCTCGTTTGGCGCAGAATCCGTGATGATATAATCAACCTCCTCAAGCCTGCAATAAGTCATTAAAGCATATTTATCAAATTTATCATGGTCGACCAATAAATAAACTTGTTCGCTTCTCCGAACAACTGTCTGTTTTATTTCGCTTTCGAGAGGGGAGGAATTAAACGTTCTGTCAACAAGGCGGAGTGTTTGAACGGAAAACCAAATCGTTTGTCAGTTTCAAAAATATGGATTTATTGCGCTTTCATGGCGTCAACCGGCATCAAGAAAGCGCCTGTGTATGCAGGAAATTCTTCAAAATCTCTACCAAAGAGGCGTCAAGGAAGTGCTTCTGGGCGTATTCGATGGTTTCCGGGGCTGGAGGGAGCCTTTCGGGCGGTTTATCCGAAAGCTGACGTACAGCGTTGTGTTGTTCACAAAGTCCGCAACACACTCAGCCATGTACGGAAAAAAGACCAATTCGAATGGCGGAAGATCTGAAACTCATTTATCGATCTCCAAGTAAAGAAATCGCATTGGAGATGTTTCGACAGTTTGAGTCGAAATGGTCGAGTAAGTACCCAAGAGAAGTGCAATCTTGGGCCAATGAGTTGGATGTCCTCCTCACTTTATGAATAATCCAAAAAGTATTGAATTTACACGACGAATGCCATCGAACGAACGATCAAGGAGATTCGGAAACGTCTCAAGCCGATGAACAGTTTAAGTAGTTTAGAAGCCGCTGAAAAAGTCGTGTATTTGACGATCCAAGACTTTAATGAGAAATGGCCAGAGCGAAAGTTGCGAGGATTTGCCGAAGCACAGGAAGCCCTCCAGCGAATGTTTAAAAAACGTTACAATTAACCATATATTGTAAATAAACAAAATAAGGGGATTCTCCCTCTATTCTAAAATTCATTTCAGAGGTACCCTATCTATCTTGTATTACACAGAATTCTTGACGGTACCTCTGAAAAGGTGAAAACAGTTTAAAAATTTTTGATAGTTTAAAAATATGATTTTGTTAACCGATTAGTAAAATAACTTTTGAGGCTAATTCCGCTAAAAATGAGGAGGCGTTCTATATAAATGTAAGCATCATACATTTTGATGGAGGTCTTCTCTTGATCCAGTTATCAATTTTTTTTGTCATCATTTGAACGAGTAATTGCGGTTGGAGTATGTCAATTTAATCCGTTTTACTTGATATCGGTTTCCTTTACGTTGCAACGTTACTTAATTTAGACGATCCCATGATTAAGTATGATAGCTGAAATAATTATTTGGAGATTATTTTTTTAAGGGAAATATATTCCTTCCTAATTTGAATCGGTGCAATAGAAATGAGAATACAGCGATTATCCCCCATTTGTCGCTTTTCATAAATTGTTTGATCTTTCGGGATTCCGAACTTTTTTGCGGCGTGCCATTAAAAAATTCCGTTAATCCATTTTATTGTCACATCAAATACCTTTTCTCCATATTGTGCAAAAGGAACGTATGTAACCATTCCGGCCAAAACGGATTATTGCCGGTTCTTCCAAAGGACGGCCTAATGGATGAAGGGACAAGGGCGCCGGAATCATACGTCAGTTACCCACTCCCCATGCGCCGTTTGCGCCTGAGGGAATGAAAGCATATGGAGGGATATAATGCCCAATTACCGGATTATTGTTGATATCTCTGACCGCAAGCTTTATCTTTTGGATGCAAACCGAGTGGTGAAAACTTATCCCGTTGGTGTTGGAAAAATTGCCACTAAAACGCCGTATGGTCAATTTACCATCGTCAATAAAGCGCCGAATCCGGGCGGCCCTTTTGGGGCGTTTTGGCTTGGATTATCTAAAAAACATTACGGCATTCACGGAACAAACAATCCTTCTTCTATTGGCAGAATGGTCTCCCACGGTTGCATCCGCATGTACAACGAAGATGTGCTGGAACTGGCCAAACTCGTTCCGATTGGCACAAATGTTGTGATACGGAAGTAATCTAATGGGATCTTCTTTTGAAAGGACTGAATGTGAAAGGGAGGTGGTCTTTTCAACCTTTAACAGGAAAATGAAATACATCTGAGGGTATTGACAATATTGAAATTTAACATACGAGGCTAAGGTGTTTTGGCCAATTCGAATAAAGCTAACTGCTGTATATTCATTCGTTATTACCAAACAAAATGCGCAATGGAATTATGTCGCTTTGCATGAAGCCTCCGCAAACTTATTTCCTGGAAAAGTCGTAACTGAAAATGAGTTTAACAAGCCCGCCGCTTCATCTAAAGCGGAGTGGTATGTATATTAAATTTTTGAATGGTTAGCAACTGTGAAAGACAAAAAATTATACATATTATGAAAAATTTAGTAATATAGAAAAAAAGGAGATGAGACAATGGCAGCCAAAAATCGAATTGGAAAAACAGATTTATATGTAAATCCGATTGGACTTGGAACAAATGCGGTTGGCGGCCACAATCTTTACCCGAATCTTGACGAAGAAGCAGGAAAAGATTTGGTTCGCACTGCTATGGATCACGGCATTAACTTTTTGGATACTGCTTTTATATACGGACCGAAACGTTCAGAAGAATTGATTGGCGAGGTTTTAAAAGAAAGAGGGAACCGTTCAGAGATTGTGATTGCAACAAAAGGGGCGCATAAATTTGTCGGTGAAGATGTTGTATTTGACAATTCTCCTTCCTTTTTAAAACAGGCGGTTGAGGACAGCTTACAACGGCTGCAAACGGATTACATCGATTTATTCTATATCCATTTTCCTGATGAACATACGCCAAAAGACGAAGCAGTCGGGGCTTTAAAGCAATTGAAAGATGAAGGGAAAATCAGGGCGATCGGTGTTTCAAACTTTTCAATTGATCAATTAAAAGAAGCGAATAAAGATGGTTATGTCGATGTTTACCAAGGTGAATATAATTTATTAAAACGGGATGCTGAAAAAGAACTGCTGCCGTATTTAAAAGAACATAATATTTCATTTGTGCCTTACTTTCCGCTGGCAGCCGGAATATTGGCAGGCAAGTATACGAAAGAAATGACTGTGAATGATTTTCGTAAAGACCTTCCTTATTTTCAAAAAGAAACATTTGCGCAAAACTTAGAAAAAGTGGAAAAGATACGCAAAATAGCAGAAGCGAAAAAGGCGGAAGTAGCTCACATCGTCCTTGCTTGGTATTTAACACGCGATACCATTGATGTGATCATTCCGGGAGCGAAAAGAGCCGACCAAGTGCTGAGCAACTTGAAAACATTGGATGTTCAGTTGACAAATGAAGAAACCAACGAAATTGACCGTATTTTCCAGCAGCAATAATAGAATTGAAAGTTTCATTGAAACCTGAAAAGCTCGACTGCATTCAGCGTTCATATTTCTGAACTCTTTTGACAAGCGGAGCGGCGGGCACATATCCCTTGTCTCATGTCTCATTTGTAGATAGACTTGGGACGTGGTTTTTAAAGTGGTAATTCAATATTGACTTGAAAACGAATGTCATTAAAAAATGAGCGATCTTGCCTATTCCCATCAGAATTCCAAGATCGCTTATTCCATTCCTAGCACATAATTTTCATTTTGGGTTCAGTTGTTCGATCGTTTTTGAATTTTTTACTGTAGGTTAAAAGAGAATGCAAGCCATGAAAAAACCCGTCTAAAGTTCTCTATAAAACAGAAGGCAGCAGACCATGGCTAGTGCTTGTCTTTTTTCTTTCGATCGATATCAATAAAGATGATGCCTCTATTTCCGCCTCCATTTACATTTAAGGAAAATGAGGAAAATTTAACTCATCCTCCTGTTTTCAGAAGACAATTAGGATCTATTTCCAAGGGAGTGGGAGTTAACCCTTTTGGAATGGTGTTTGGCTAGGTTCGAAATTTGTCGAAATGTTGGTGGTTGAAAGAGAAGATCATGTGTATTACAATAGCATTAACAGAACATATGTTCCTAATGTATCTGGTGGCAAAGTTTTCATTAGAATGGCTGCCGGTTGGGATTTGTCAAGAAGAGCGTATTAGAAAGGCGATGGGCTTCCTTTGTCTGAAAACTCTGTCAATGGTTTTGGCTTTTCTTTAGATGACCTCTATTCCTCTCCGCATTCTCCTCGAAAGGATGATCCCTGTTATGAAGGAATACCTCGATTTAAAACTGGACTTTATGTTTAAACAATTGTTCGGCCATCCGAGCCGAAAGCAGATAACAATCGCTTTTTGAATGCGGTTTTGCATCGGACAGGCCATGACCGGATTGTTGATGTGCAGTTTGAAAACACGGAGCTGGCAAAAGAGATAGAAGAGGGAAAAATGAACCGGCTTGATGTGCTCGTGTGGACCGACCGAGGCGAGCGGATCAACGTGGAAATTCAAATCATTGACCAACACGATATGCCGGAGCGGATTTTGTATTACTGGGCGAGGCTCTTTTCCCAGTCGCTTTTCAAAGGCCAAGGGTACAGCGAACTTCCGCCCACGATTATGATAGCCATCCTCAACTACCCGCTCTTTCCGCATGAAACCGATCGCTTCCACACCATCTTTCATATCCGAGAGGATGAAGAACAATTTCTATGGAGCGCGCATCTTGAATTTCACGCCATTGATGTATCACAATTTATGGTAAAATGGAAGAAATACAGACGTGAGATCAAACGATCTTCGGAGTGGCCTTGGTTGATGATGCTGTCGGCGGTGGATGTCCGAAAACGAGAGATTGATGAGGCAATTCTCAAGGAACTGGAGGTGTTGGCGATGAACGAGCAAGAAATTCGCGAAGTGTTGGAAGAGTGGGAGAAGCTAAGCGTCAGTTCGGAAAATCGCTACGCATATGAAATGCGGCTGAAATGGCTGCGGGATCAATTGTCCAACCTTTTGGGCGAGCGGCGCGCTGGGATGGAGGAAGGGTTGGAAAAAGGGATAAAGCAAGAACGGAAGAACATGGTCCGGCATATGTCGGCGAAAGGAATGGCGGCGAAAGACATTGCCGATCTTACTGGACTTGCGGAAGAGGAAGTGCGAAAGTGGCTGAAAAAGGACTGAGCGTAACAAAAATTGCGCATGCTGGATTTGACGGAAGAAAAATCTGTCATTTGTTGAAAGAGTAGTTGGGTATTGCTCCAGTTATCTGTCTAACTTGCGGAGAGAGTGTTGAGGACTAAAGGTATGATCAGCGAAAGGGAGCGAATTCACTTCCTTCGATCCTCATTTCTGGATCATTGTTTGCACTTGGCGACAGTTCAGACCTGTGTATTTTTTTGCAAAACTCTGAATTTTTATTTTGCACTTTACAAGAGGTTTGATTATAGCATCAAGGTCTTTGTTTTAAACAAGCTTCCTCCAGCCCTAATTTATCTTTCCCCGTCTTCATAAACGTCGACAAGTAATTTTCTTCCTTATTTCGATGCATCCGCAACAATAATTATCTTAACCATTCTTCTATTAGATTCACTTTTTTTTTAATCGTTTCCTTCACTCCTAAAAACTATTTCAAATTTTAAAATATTTTGATATATGTGATTTTACCTAACACTTACTGCCTTCGTGTGATATTAAAAGGAATTAATATGGCAGCAAACATTCGCATGTTCATTGCATTTTTCTGCACTTTTCAATTGCAATAAAAAAATTTCCAAAAACATTAGAAAAACTTTAGATTCTCAATTTATATAGGGAATGGAATGTTGTTATTTGCCATTAAGACAAATAACTTCGAGTTTCTATTCGGTTACATCATTATTTTTTATATCCAAGAATTCATATAGGTGGTGGGGATAATGAATAAAAAAAAGAGAATCTTAGTGGTTGATGATAATGAAGATATTTGCCTTACAATAAAACAATACCTAGAGCTTTATAATTACTTTGTTGAAACTGTTCATAGTGGGAATGAGGCATTGCAGATTATCAATAATAATTTTGATTTAATTATATTGGATATTATGATGGAAGGGATTGATGGAATGGAATTGTGTAGCATGATCCGTGACAGGGTGGATTGTCCTATCATATTTGTAAGTGCAAAAACGTTAGAAGAAGATAAGATTCAAGCTCTTTCAGTAGGTGGAGATGACTATGTAAGTAAACCCTTTAGCTTAAAGGAATTAAAGGCTAGAATAGATTGCCATTTAAGACGAGAAGAGCGAATAAGATCGAATGAAAGGCATCTTCTAAGTTCTAAAAATATTACTATAGATCTTTTAGCTAATGAAGTTTTTTGTAAAGGTGTTGAATTACATTTAACAAAAAAAGAGTATGAAATCATTAAACTATTAATGTTGAATAAGAATATGGTTTTTTCTAAAGAAAGAATTTTTGAAAGCGTATGGGGATTCGATTCAGAAAGTCAATTAGAAACAGTTACAGAGAGTATCAAAAATATTAGAAAGAAAATTCGCTCTTTAGATCCGGAACATTCTTATATTAAAACGCTATATGGATTAGGATATAAATGGGATGTGACATATGAAAAAGGATAAAACGATAAAAAGAGATTTTTATTTATTGGTTGTTAAGGTCTTCCTATCAACCTTTATATCAACGCTTATCACATATATATGCTTATTTCTGTTGATATTTGTGATAACAAACAACAATACCATCAAACCGTCTAACTATTATGTTAAGTATATAGATTTAATTGAAAAAAAGATCGAAGAAAATTCATCATCAATTTTAAAAGGAAAATTAATTGATTTAAAGTCCTATCATGAAAACATCCAAGGTGAAGTTTTGGATATCAACGGTAATCATATGTATGGGGATAAGGGAGTTGTAGAAAATAAAATAAATTTCAGCAAAGTCATAAATCATGAGATTGTGAAAGGAAAGTATGTTTATAGATATGTACCTGTCAAGCATAATAACTCTATCCAAGCTGTCTATGTCATAAAGGCCCCTTTTGGGTTCTTAATTAATAATATAAAGGATAACCCCGGAGCGGTATTGATTTATATTTTGCTGCTGATCTCGCCGTTAATATTTTTTATTATTTATTTGATTTTATTTACATCTAAACTATATAAGTCATTATTTAATAATATCAAAGTATTGCTTCAGGCTGCAGATAAGATTTCGAATGGTGATTTTGACTTTCAGGTGCACGGGCTTAAAAGAGGGGAATTTATCAAAATACAAAATTCTTTTAATGCAATGATCAACGCACTGAAAGAAACCATTGAAAATCTATCAAAATTAGATGATGAACGCAAGATGATGGTGTCTTCGATTGCCCATGACATAAGAACGCCTTTAACCGTAATCAAAGGACAAATGGATTTGATTGCTGATTTGAAGAACCAAGATGATTTCGATATCACTCCCCATCTAGATATTATTCGTAATAATTGTAATAAGATGGTCATGCTTACAGATAATTTATCGCTGTTATATAAAGTAGAAAAGGCGAATTTTTTATTGAATATTAAGAAATTGGATTTGAATAAAATGCTTATAGAGAAAAAGCAAGAAATATCAGCAGTGGCCTATAATAAAAGGGACTTAGATATTAAGTTTGATATCAATTTAAGTAAACAATTTTATTTACTTGATGAGTCAATGTTAATGAGGGTCTTAGATAATATTTTATATAACAGCCTGAGATTTACATCGAATGGAGAAATTAAACTTGAGGTACATGATGAACTAGGTGATGAGAGCAATAAAATTTTCTTTAAATGTATGGATACGGGAATCGGATTTAAACAAAAGGATGCGTCCATGTTGTTCGAGGCATTTTATCAAGACGAACAATACAAAAATCATATCGGTTTAGGCCTTTATATCTCGAAAAAAATTGTTAACAATTTTGGTGGAGAGATATTGGCTTATAATAACGAAAAAGGTGGAGCGACAGTGGAGTTTTATATAAAGGAACAGGAAAATATCATAAATTTGTAATAAGTTTTCAATAACGCTAAATGTTTTCGGCTTCCTTCTTGAAATTATTCATGGGTCGCTTGCGCTCATTTTTCCATCCTTTTTGTCGTATAGAAAGTTAATTCATTCTATTCGTCGCTCTTGATTCCACCTTTTTATTTTTTTATTTTTGCCACACGATATTGGTTATTCACGACAACTGCTATTTCTTCGTCTGGGTTTGTATTTTTTATGCTGTATACCCAGCCAAAGTTATAATGAAATCTTTTTTCTTCTTTTTTATTTGGAAGAACTTCAACTTTTCTAAGTTCTTTTTTGCTTAATATTTCATGTTCTTCATTAATTGTAATACTTTCGGAAACTCTCCCAATAGGTTCTTGTAAATTACTAGGCTTAATGACAGATTCTTGGATAATATAAGTTTTATCTTTATAGCTTATTTCCTTAAAATTTTGTTTGTTTAATTCATATATCGGTAGTTTTTTATCAATCGCCATATTTTTTGTTGCGGTATGTTTTAACTCGCTTATAAGCGAACAACCTCCCAAAAAAATTGAAATGATCAATAAAAGGGAAAATATAGAATTTTTTCTTTTCAATGCTATTTTCTCCTTTCCTGTTTCATCGTGCTTTACAAGATTGTTTTTGTTATTATTCATATGATTTGTTTCCTTCCCATCGATTAAACCATATTATTCCGCCGATTGTTGCGAACACAAAACATATAATCGCCGGTATCATGCCTTTCATCAGTTCTTGAAGAAAGAGCTCTGATGGCTGTATTCCATTAGCAAGCTTTGCTTCAGGCATCAACAATATGGGAATTTTTGTAAGTCTAACAGCCCAAGCCCAAGGTATAAATGGCCACATGTCATCCCCAACAACGGTTGCTCCAATGATAGCTGAAATAAGGAAACCGCCCCCTCCAATTGCTATAGACGCTCCCATCCCATATGCAAAGCTAATAAATATATGCATTGAGAAAAGAAAAAGCGAGCCAATCACTGATAACAGTGCACCTTGCCAAAATAATCCGTAATGAACATCGTCTACATGTAAAATAAAACTCATCCCTAACAGCATAAGGAAAGTGGCCAAGAATATATCCATGATTGCTGATAAAATCAGCAAAACTAGTTTACTCATATAAAGTTTTGCTCTTGATACTGGTTCTGCTAACAGGCCGATAAAATTTCCTGATTTTTCTTCCTGAAACGATATAAGACCTGTAAGTAGAGAGACAATGATAGGTATAGAGACTGTTAACACCTCGAAAAAGCCGCTATATATCTTAATTTGCCATGATGAAGGATTACTGTATTTAGAAAAATACCATAACATACAAACTGGATAAACGATTGGTGTGACAAACACGATAAGTCTAATCGCCGTTCGCTTCGTCTTTATCCATTCGGAAGATAGAACTTGAAGAAAAGACAATTCAGTTCACCTCTTTTTTAGAAAACCAAATTGCTGTCACAAATGACAGCAAAATAAAAAATACAATCGAGACGGCAATTCCCATTGGAATAACAGAAGAATTTAACAATGGACTTCCTGTTTCCAGCGGGGTTCCATTTGGATGAACACCTACAATAGGAGACATTAGCCTCATTCCCCAGCTCCACGGAATATAAATCCAATAAGGTTCTGAGGCCATCACTACTCCTATGACGATGCCTAAAACACTAACAATAATAGAAACCGCTGTTCCGAATCGTTCTGCCAAAAACAAGCCTAGAGGGATGTATGCCAAAGATGTGACCCAAACTGCAAGACTTGCTTGAATTACTACAACTGCTGATGTAATGCTGTTAGGAAGAAAAAATTTTAATATGAACAATAAGAAGATGAGTTCAATAGATGATAACAATGTATATAGGGCAATCACAATGATTTTACTGAACCACATATGTGTTAAACTCATATCATGACATCGTAAAACTCTGTAGTTTCCTGACTTTTTTTCCCTCATTGCAGAAAGTGAAGATATCAAGGCTGTCCCTAACGGCATAAATAGTAATGGCCACCAATTGAATACTGTATATTCGAAATAATTATATTTTGAATGAATAGTAGGCATTGTAAGAATGGCATATAATATAAAAAAGAAAGGGGAAATATATACAATTTTTTTTGTAAATGTACGTTTATATTTTAAATTTTCTGATTGTATCATATTGAGCATTATTTCATTTCCTCCCTATTTCGTTTTTTCACTGACTACTTCCATAAACAATTTTTCTAAATCTTTATTTTTCTCGATTTTACCTTGATATTTGAGTTTTCCATGATGAATGATGCCAATATGATCTGCTAATTGTTCCACTTCTGATAAGATATGACTTGATAAAATGACAGTCATTCCGTGCAATGGGAAGGATCTTATAAGCTTGCGCAATTCTTGTATACCTAGTGGATCAAGCCCGTTTGTTGGCTCATCGAGAATAAGAAGCTTTGGATGATTTAAAAGTGCTTTAGCAATACCTAATCTTTGCTTCATGCCAAATGAAAATTGCGATATTTTCTTTTTACCAGTATTTTCTAAACCAACTATTTTCAGCACTTCTTGTATCCTTGACTCTGGTAAATTTAGTACCTTTGTATGAACAAGTAGATTCTCATAAGCGGTCAAATTGCCATAAAGACCCGGTGATTCAATAAGTACGCCTATGTCTATAAGATCTTTTCTGCTCCATGGATGGCCGTTAAATATAATTTCACCAGATGTAGGATGCAAAAGCCCTGTTAACAGTTTTAAAGTCGTTGATTTGCCGGCTCCGTTTGGTCCAAGCAGTCCATAGATTGTGTTTGTTTTCACCTTTAAGGAAACATTGTCTACCGCTAACTGTTTGCCAAAGGATTTACTCAAATGGTTAGTTTTCAGAATGTATTTCTCCATTTTCTATTCCCCTTTCTGTTGAAGAAATGTTAGAGAGATATGGAGTGTTAATGAAACAAAATTTAAGGTTTAATCGGCCAAGTCCTAATTATTGTGTAAAATCATACTCCCAGGCCAGTAAATCTAAATTCCCGGCCAATCCAACCGCTTCCTTTTTACACAAAATTCAGGACTTAATCGTTTAATCCAGTTTCAAAAGGAAATTAATCAATTATCAATCACGCTTTAATTTCCGATGATTAAAACATTTCATCGATTTCGTAATTAAATAGTAACTTCCAATTATAAAGATTTTATAAGGCGATTTTTTGTTATTTTTTAAACTATCCGTTATGTTCCTTCACATTGAAAGGCTGCTAAGAAGCTGACTTTCCATATTGGCCGATTGATTAAAACGATCGGATAAGTTCATAAGTTTTACGAAAGGCTGAAACATAGGAACCTTTAGCGTAATCGTCCTGATCAACAAGGTGGGTTAAGCTATTGAAAAGCATGTTTCAAGGCTCTATAAAACCAAAAAAACATGATCATGCCTTCTTTTTTACAGCAATAACGAATTACCCCATTTTCGCGGACTTTTTTATTGTTTGTAAATTAAAATTTTGGTAAAATGACAGAAAAATTTAGTAAAAAATATGTTTAGAATGAGGTTGTGGAGATGGCGACAATTAAAGATATTGCGAAGCTGGCAAATGTTTCAACTGCCACTGTATCAAGAGTATTGAATAATGACCCGACATTATCTGTAACAGAGGATACGAGAAAACGTATTTTGGATACGGCAAAACAATTGGACTATACACCTGTGCGAAAAAAAACGAAAAAACTTCCGGCAGAAAGGAAAAAAAAATCTTTTAATATTGGGTTTGTCATCATATATTCCGAAGAATATGAGTATAACGATCCTTATTTTATGTCCATTCGAGTTGGCTGCGAAAAAACTTGTCAAGATCTTGGGATGGAAATTTCGACGATTTACCGGGTAAACAGCAATGGTGATCCTTCTAAACTGAGCAACTTGGACGGTATTATTGTTATCGGCTCATTAGATACCGAAAATTTGGAGGAATTTTATAACCATAATTCTAATGTCGTCTTTATTGATTATGACCCGAATGACTCGCACGTAAAATATGATGTCGTGATTTCAGATTTTAAGAAGGCCACCGCCAAAGTGCTTGACTATTTATTTCAATTAAATCATCAAAATATTGGCTATATCGGAGGGGTGCTGCAAATTAAAACTCTCGATAATTTGAGCAAGTCTGAAAATCGCGATCCGAGAATAGAAACGTTTGAAAAAATCATGAAAGAAAAAAAACTATTCAAGGAAGAAAATGTCTACATTGCCGACTGGCTGACGAGTGAAGGTTACAAGATCATGAAACAGGCGATTAAGAAAGGAAGCCTGCCGACGGCTTTTATTATCGGAAGCGATCCAATGGCAATTGGCGCACTGCATGCTCTAAGGGAAGCCAATATTAAAGTGCCGGAAGACATTTCGATTATTAGTTTCGATGATATTGAAACAGCTGCATTTGTAAGTCCACCGTTAACAACAGTAAAAATTTATGCAGAGGAAATGGGGAGTATGGCGGCAAAAGTATTGTTTGACAGATTAAACGGACGGAAAGTTCCGGTAAAAGTTGAACTTCCAACAGATTTGGTGATACGCAATAGCTGCAGGGCATTAGATTGATTGATAAATTAACAAATGAAAAAGGGAGTCCTAAACATTTAACGTTTAGGGCTTTTTTACTTAACTTTTTGTTGATTTTTAATAAAAATAGCTCTTTATGACCTCTATTTTAGTAAAGATATTTAGGAAAACGAATTGACATCACTTTTATATTTTGATATATTTTATCTATAAATTTAGTAAAAATTTTCTTGATGTTTCTGCTATTTGGACAATTAATAAAAATATTTTACTTAATATACCCTTTGTTTACTTGTTGTAAAGGGGGTGTTTAAAAGTATAGGAGGTTAAATTCAGCTGCGTACTATTTCAATCTATAACAATATAGGGGGGATAAAAAAGTGAAAATCAAGAATTATTTTAAAGTTTTGCTTTTTATTGTAATCGCTGTCATTTTAGCAGCGGGGTGCAACAAGGGAGGCTCTTCTTCTAAAGATGAGAAAGTTACGTTAACTCTTTACTCAACCGTTACAAATGAAGCTGACCAAGAAACATTGACGAATGTTATCAAAAAATTTGAGAAGGAAAACCCAAATATTAAAATTGAATACAATTATCCTGCCGGCGAGTATGAAAGCATGTTGAGGGTAAAAATGGCCGCCAATGACATGCCGGATTTGTTCGACACCCATGGCTGGGCAAAGCTTCGTTACGGAGAATATGTTGAAGATTTAAGCGATATGGATTGGGTAAAAGACATGGATCCGTCTCTCGAGACGGTTTTAAAGGATGAAAACGGGAAAGTGTATGCTTATCCTTTAAACCAAGCGAAGGACGGCATTGTATATAATGCAACCATTTTAGAGAAGTACGGCATTGAACCGCCGAAAACATTTGATGAATTCATGAAAGCATTAGAAACCGTGAAAGAAAAAAGCAAAGGCGAAGTAACGCCGCTTTGGTTTGCCGGCTCTGACAAAAATGCGCTAGGTCAATATTTTGACCAATTTGCTACACCGCTTCTTGTCACTCATCCGGAGCACAACTTCGAAAAAGAATTGTTAAACGGTACGTTTGATTGGTCAAATTATACGTTCCTTCCGCAAAAATTGAAAGAAATGCAAGAGAAAGGCCTTTTAAATGAAGATGTGCTGACGGCGCAAAACCATCAAATGAATGAGTTAATGGCTCAAGGAAAGATCGCCTTTATCTTAGGAGGAGGATTGCTAGGAAAAGACATCCCTGAGTTGAATCCTGATATAAAATTAGGAATTATGCCGATGCCGGCAATTCATGAAGGTGATGTTCAAAGCTGGATTGGCGGAGAGCGCCATACATTGGCAGTTTGGAAAGATTCAAAACATAAGAAAGAAGCAAAAAAATTCATCGAATTTTTGTCTAAGCCTGAAATTGTCAAAGAAATCGCTGAAGGTACATCACTTCCGGCAGGTTTGACAAATGCTGAAGCAAAAAACTATTTTTCTGATTATTATGAAAAATATAAAGATGTAAAAGTTCAACCGTATTTCGACCGCGTTTATTTGCCTAGCGGAATGTGGGATGTAATGGGCTCAACTGGACAAGAATTGCTTTCCGGTTCTATGACGCCTGATCAAGTTTCCAAAAAAATGGCCGAAGAATATAAAAGATTACGAGAGGAAAATAAATAACAACGATATAAAGGGGCAGATGAAATGAATCTGTCCCCCTTTATACCAATTTAGTGGGAGCTGAAAAAAATGAGCGGACAATCGAAAAAAGCAATTTTAAACTATACCAAACAGAAAAGGCTGAATAATCAAAGTTCCCTCTGGTGGATGTACCTTCCTGCTTTGTTGGTGGTTTCCTTCTTTATCATTTATCCGTTCTTTAAGGGTTTGCGAATCTCATTTACAAACTGGAACGGCTTCTCGCAAAGCTATGATTATGTAGGTTTTGAGCAATATATACGCATGTTCAAAGACCCTGATACATGGCTGATTGTGAAAAATACTTTGCTATATGGGATCGGAAGTACAATTTTTCAAAACATTATTGGATTGTTTTATGCGCTTCTTCTCAACAAAAACATTCGTTTCAGAACGCTTACCCGTACGATCGTGTATATTCCGGTAATTATCAGCCCTCTTATTATGGGGTATATCTGGTATTTCTTTTTTGCTTTCCAAGGCGGCGCCCTCAATGATTTATTGATGTATTTCGGCATGGAAAAGATCAATGCATTGGCTAATCCAAAGTTAAACACATGGATCATCGTTTTTGTCAACACCTATCAATATGTCGGAGTTGCGATGATAATTTATTTAGCCGGGTTGCAAAGCATTTCGAATGATTACTATGAAGCGGCGCAAATCGATGGTGCTTCAGCGTTTCAACAGTTTAAAAACATTACCCTTCCGCTTTTAATGCCTTCTATTACCATTAATATGGTCATCAACATTATTGGCGGATTAAAACTTTTCGACGTCATTATAGCCTTAACAGGCGGAGGACCGGGAAATGCTTCTCAATCCATGTCCACGTTTATGTATGATCTTTACTTTAACAGACAAGCAGCCGGCTATGCGGCTACACAAGGCGTTTTAATGGTTGTCATTATTTTGGTGATTAGTTTGTCTGCCCTGTTGTTCTTCAGACGCAAGGAGGTTGAGGCGTAATGGGCGAAAGAAAGCCAAAACTATCTTTTTGGTCTTTGATTGCAATTTTCATTGCTTTGTTTCACTTAATTCCATTTTATATTTTAATCACGACGGCTTTTAAAGATAAGACAGATTTTAGTTCAAAATGGAAATTTCCAAACTACATTCAATGGGAAAATTTCAGTGAAGCTTGGGAGCGCGCCCATCTCGGCACAGGGCTGGCAAATACAGCAATCATTACGTTTTTTTCTGCACTTTTATTAATTATTTTCGGTTCTTTGGCTGCTTATCCGCTGGCAAGACGAAAAACAAAACTGAATCAGTTTATGTATATGCTGTTTATTTCCATTATGGTGATTCCACCTCTTACGGCTTTAGTCCCTCTTTACCAATTAGTGGTAGATATTGGAATGATGAACACACGGACTGTCGCCGTTCTCAACAATGTGGCGGCCTACATGCCTTTAACCATTTTCTTGTATGTCGGTTTTATTCGTTCAAGCATTCCTGCTGAACTTGAGGAGGCTGCAAGAATTGATGGAGCCAGTACGGTTGGAATATTTTTTAGAATTATTTTTCCTTTATTAAAACCTGTGACAGCATCTATTTTAATTATTTCATGTGTTTATATTTGGAACGACTATCAATTTGCAATTTTCTTCCTTCAATCGGAAGAAGTGAAAACGATCACCGTTGCGCTTTCTGGATTTTTCGGCATGAACACGAACAATCTCAATTTAGTGGCTGCCGCATCGATGATCGCCATGATGCCAATGCTTGTCTTATTTTTACTATTGCAAAAATATTTTATACAAGGACTTGCTGCAGGATCTGTAAAAGGATAAAAGGTTTAGAATTTGCAAAGGAGATGTGACAATATGCCAATACGATATAATGAAAATACGAAAGAATTTCATATTCAAGGAAAAGACTTCAGCTATATTTTGAACGTGTTAAAGAACAAACAGCTTGGTCATTTATATTATGGGAAAAAAATCCGTCATCGCGAAAGCTTTGCGCATTTGCTGAAATTGGAGGCGAGGCCGAATCTTGCATGTGTCTTTGAAGGCGACTTGGCGTTTTCGCTTGATGTCATTAAGCAAGAGTATCCTAGTTACGGAACAACCGATTTTAGAGAACCTGCTATTCAAATCTTGCAAGAAGATGGAAGCAGAATTACAAATTTTGAATATAAAAGCCATTCCATTTTTGACGGAAAGCCAAAGCTAAAAGGGCTTCCGGCCACATATGTGGAAGATCCGACAGAAGCTTCAACATTGGAAATTATTTTGCATGATGAAGTCATTGATGCGGAGCTTCATCTTTATTACACGGTTTATCATGACAGAAACGTGTTAACCAGAAGTGTTAAAATCGTCAATAATGGCAGCCAAAAATTGAATCTTACCCGAATCATGAGTGCAAGCGTTGACTTCTTTGACTCCGATTTTGAAATGGTTCACTTATCAGGGGCTTGGGCAAGGGAAAGACATGTGAAAGTACGAAAACTGGAGACTGGCATCCAAAGTATATCAAGCACAAGAGGAACAAGCAGCCCGCAGCAAAATCCATTTATCGCCTTGAAGCGTCCGGAAACGAACGAGCATTCCGGAGAAGTTTATGGCTTCAATTTTGTATACAGCGGCAATTTTCTCGCTCAAGTGGAAGTTGATTATTATGATGTAACAAGGGTTACAATGGGTATCAATCCTTTTGACTTCAATTGGCTTCTTGAGAGCGGCGAGGAATTTCAAGCGCCGGAAGTAGTCATGGTTTACTCGGACCAAGGGTTGAACAAGTTGAGTCAGGCGTACCACGACCTTTATCGGACAAGATTGGCCAGAGGACAGTGGCGCGACAAAACAAGACCGGTGTTAATCAACAACTGGGAGGCAACATATTTTCATTTTAATGAAGAAAAAATCTTGGATATTGCCAGAACGGCGAAAGATCTTGGCATCGAATTGTTTGTCCTCGATGACGGCTGGTTCGGCGAGCGTGACGATGATACCACTTCTCTCGGCGACTGGTTTGCCGATAAACGGAAACTGCCGAATGGAATCGAAGGTCTTGCCAAAAAAATTACCGAACTGGGCTTAAAATTCGGTTTATGGTTTGAGCCTGAAATGGTATCGAAAAAGAGCAGATTGTACGAGCAGCATCCGGATTGGTTGATTCAAGTGAAGAACCGCCGTTTATCACATGGCAGAAATCAATATGTTCTGGATTTCTCCAGAAAAGAGGTTGTTGACCATATTTATGAAATGATGGCGAAAGTGTTAAGAGAAGCTGAAATTTCTTATGTCAAATGGGATATGAACCGCTACATGACGGAAATCGGTTCTTTGGCTCTCGCTCCGGAACGGCAAAGAGAAGTGCCTCACCGCTATATTCTTGGAGTGTATGATTTGTATGAAAGATTAACGAGCGAATTTCCGCATGTTCTGTTTGAATCTTGTGCAAGCGGCGGTGCACGATTTGATCCGGGAATGCTTTATTATGCACCGCAAACTTGGACGAGTGATAATACAGATGCGATTGAACGCTTGAAGATTCAATACGGCACATCGTTCGCCTATCCGCTGAGTTCAATGGGAGCGCACGTATCGGCTGTGCCGAACCATCAAGTAAAACGGATGACAAGCTTGGATACGAGAGGAAATGTTGCATATTTTGGCATGTTTGGGTATGAATTGGATATCACGAAAATGACAGAGGAAGAAAAAGAAATTGTCAAAAAGCAAATCGCCTTTTATAAAGATCATCGCGAATTGATTCAAAAAGGAACGTTTTACCGATTAATAAGCCCCTTTGACGGAGACGGAAATGTGACGGCATGGATGGTTGTTTCAGAAGATCAAAAGGAAGCGCTTGTAGGCTACTATCAAGTGCTGGCAAAGCCAAATCACGGATATCCCCGCATTCTGTTAAAAGGGCTAAACGGCGATTTTGAATATGAAATTAAAGGAGTCGAAGGCACATTTTTCGGCGACGAACTGATGAACGTCGGCATTCAGTTGACGAAGGATATCTTTGAGGCCCGTATCGGCGCCAATGAATCAGGCGATTTTTCTTCAAAACTCTTTAAGCTCAAAGCAAAAAAATGATAGAACCGGGGCGACTGCCTCGGTTTTTTAATCAACATTGATTTCGGAGAGCCTCCAATACTTCCCCTTATTACAGCCAAGTCCCTAATTATTGTGTAATATCACACTCCCAGCCCAGCGAACTTAGACTCCCGGCAAAACAAACCGCTTCCTTTTTACACAAAATTCAGGACTTAATCCTTATTACAGAAGAAGTGATGGATTTTTACCGCGGGCTGGGGCATGGATCGAGGAAGAGCCAAATTACCAAAGTGCGCAAAATCCGCCATTTGCAAAATGCTGCACGGTATTAGCGGATTTTAGCCTGAAATCATGAGTTTTGCTCATTGGCAGCGATTGTTGCTTAGCCATTATTTTGCAAGTGAATGATTTTGTTGATGGCGCCAAAAATGAAAGGCGTAAAGAAGATTTACGTCCGGGTGAAGTACACCATAGATTTTTGAAAATATGAATTGGATTCAGTTTATGACGATTCTATGAAGAAGAATTTTAAGCGATGGATGCCTTGTTGGCAATTGCCGATTTTTCGGAGGCTGCAGCGATTGGAAGCGGCGTCATCCTTTCATTGCAGGGAATAAAAAGCTTGCGCCTGGAAATGATTTTTATAGCCAAAATGGCTGGGATAAATGACGGGATTTGAATCCAGGCTTGAATGGTTCAACCTCAAAAATTATTTAAGTTTAAGGCTGCCCCTCCCTTTTTGAAATATCACCGTAATACTGATACTTGTTAATAGGTCTGCCGATACTACCGTATTGAATGTCGAGTTTGACTTTTTTCGTTTTGACCAAATAGTCTAAATATCTTCGAGCTGTCACGCGGGCAATGCCAACGCCTTCTGCGGCTTCTTCAGCGGAAACCGGTTCTATTTGCTGCTTTAGAAAATGGATGATTTTTTCGAGTGTTACTTGGTTTAACCCTTTCGGCAGTTCTTCTTCCGGTTTTGGATTTCCCTTTTTATGGTGTAGCAGCATAGTGTCTAAATCCGTTTGCGTCAGTTTTTCCTTTTCTTGCATCTGAACATGATATTCCATATATTTTTGCAATGACTGTTGTAGGCGCTCGAATTTGAAAGGCTTCATAATGTAGTCAAAAGCGCCGTTTTGCAAAACGCGGCGCACCGTTTCTATGTCCCGGGCAGCTGTAATGGCAATGACATCAACAGAATGTCCTTCAGAGCGCATTTGCTTGAGAGTTTCTAAGCCGTCTTGATTAGGCATGTAAATATCAATCACAACGAGATCAGGCTTCAAATCCCGCACAAGATCCATTCCTTCTTTTCCGTTTCCGGCAATCCCAATGACAACAAAACCTTCTATTTTTTCAATGAATTTTTTATTTACTTCTTGAACCATAGGATCGTCCTCAATTAACAATACGCTCACATTTTTGTCCATTGCCATCCCACCTCACATTTCAAACGTAATGATAAATGCAGTCCCCATGCCTTTCTGTGATTCAACTTGAATATCGCCGTTTGCTTGATCAACGATTTGTTTGACTAAATATAAGCCAATGCCCCGATTTTGGTTGTTCTTTGTCGAATATCCTTTTTCAAAAATAGAAGGCAATACGGTTTGATCGATGCCGGGGCCGTTATCTTGTACGAAAAGAGTAAAAATTTCTTCATTTTGGTCGATGCTGATGTAAATTTCTTTATCTTTTGCGGTTATTTCTTGAAAGGCGTCAAAGGCGTTTTCAATTAAATTTCCCAGAATGATGCCGACATCATGATGATCAATGTTTTGAGGGAATTTTTCCAAATGGCTGTTGCGATCAATGATGACTTTCACACCGAGCTCTTTCCCGCGGCTGATCTTTCCTAATAAAAGTCCGGAAATGCTTTCGTCTTTAATATTTTGGCTTAAAAGTTTTGTCACTTCTTCTTGTTCTTCCGTTTCTTTGAATACGTATTCCAGCGCTTTCTCTTGTTGTCCGAGCTGAATAAGGCCGGCTATTGTATGCAATTTGTTCATATGCTCATGGTTTTGAACGCGAAGAGCATGAACGAAAGCTTTTACTCCTGTTAATTCCTCCGCCAGTTTTTTGATCTCTGTTCGATCTTGGAAAATGGCAACGGCACCAACGGTTTGATGATTTACCTTAATCGGAATACGGTTGCTTAAAATGCTTAAATTTCGGACATGTAATTCTTTATTGTAAATCGGGCGGTCGATTTTTAAAATTTCCGGAAGCCTCGTGTCGGAAATCACATCGCGAATTGGTTTTCCGATCACATCCCCCTCAATGCCCATCATTTGTTTGGCACGGTCATTAAAAATGGTAATGCGTTCATTTTTATCAATGGCAATGACTCCTTCATGCATGGCGTTAAACGCTTCTGTCCGTTCAACGAGCAGTTTGGCAATTTCAAAAGGCTCCAAATGAAACATCTGTCTTTTGATGTGTCTTGCAAGCAGCCAAGCTCCCAACCCGCCAAACAGCAGAACAAGAAAAGATGAAAAGATGATTTGCGACTTTAAAGAGGATAGCAAGTCCGACAAGTCTGGCATTTTATAAGCAGCAATCACAACGCCAATCTGTTTGTGATCTTTATTCATGACAGGAACAAAAGCCCGAATAACGGTCCCAATCTCGCCCTTTGCTTTTGATGTATAGGTATGTTCAGTGAAGGCCGGCCCTTCATCAGCCCCTTTCGATTTCGTGCCGATCATCGATTGAATCGGATGCGAAAGCCGAGTGCGCTCCATATCGAGAACAACTATATATTCTGTGCCATTAATAAATTGAAGGCGCTCAATGACGGAAGGGATTAATTTTTTGTCATTTTCATCTCCGGCAAGTCCTCTCTTGACTTCAGGAAGTGCGGCAACAGTGCGGGCGGCCAAGACTGATTGTTGTTTTAAATTTTCTTCCTTTTGCTCAAAATAATCGCCGACAATGAATAAACCGCCAAAAAGAAGCGATAAACAGACGATGAAAAAAATTAACCCGGTAATTTTGAATTGAATAGGTAAACGCTGCATAAACCGACCTCTTTTAAACTGAAAACTCTTTCTTTATTTTATCATAATTCACCTGTTTCCAAGGATATGTATGCGCAAGCGGTTCAAACCCGTTATTTCATTTGTCGGCTGTTAGATAGACAAGGTAAAATGGTGGTAACATTTAATATTCAAAATGGTGTGGTGGCAATGAAAAAAGGAATTTGGATCGTTATTTGTTTGATCATAGGAATGGTTTGTTCTCTTTTTTTCTTTCCAAACATTGCGGCATATTTTCAACATGACACTCCCGTTTATGATGATGAACAAGAAGGTTTAAAAGGTCAAATTACGATCTATTTTAGCCATGTGGTGGCGGAAAATACTCCGAAAGGTTTAGCTGCGCAAAGATTTAAGGAACTGATTGAAAAAAAGACAAACGGACGGGTGCATGTCGTGATTTTTCCGAACGGTTCTCTCTATTCCGATAATGATGAGGTAGAAGCATTAAAAAAAGGAAAAGTGCAAATGATCGCTCCCTCTTATTCAAAAGTGGCTGACTTAGTACCAGAATGGGAAGTTTTGGATTTGCCGTTTATTTTTCAAAACAGCCGACATGTCGAAAAGGTTTTAACAGGGGACACAGGAAAAAATCTTTTAGGAATGTTGGATGCGAAAGGGTTTAAAGGATTGGCCTTCTGGGGAAATGGTTTTAAACAGATGATTAATCAACAAACGTTTGTAAAAGAACCAAAGGATTTCCAAAATAAAAAATTCCGCATCATGCCAAACAAAGTGATTCAAAAACAATTTCGAGTGTTAGGAGCAAACCCGGTCGTCGCTTCTTTTGATCAAATATATGAATTGCTAGAAAAAGACGAATTTGATGGGCAGGAAAATACCATCTCCAATATTTATTCGAAAAGTTTTTACCAATTTCATCCCTATTTGACGATGAGCAATCATGGTTATTTAGGATATGTCGTCATGGTCAATCAAGACTTTTGGAACAAGATTCCGAACACGATTCAAAAGCAAATTGTTGATGCGCTGAATGAAACCACTCGTTGGAATATGGAGCAGGCGAATCGGCTAAACGAGGAGCAATATCAGCAAATGTTAAAAAATCCACACATCCATATTCATGTCCTGACCGAAAAAGAGCGCAGACAATGGATGGAGAAGTTTTCGCCGCTTTATGAAGTGTATGAGAGGAAGTATCCGAAATTATTAACGGACATAAAAAAAGAAGCGGAATAAATAAGGATCAACGCATCCGTTCAATCTTAAGGCTGTCTATTGGCAGCTTTTTTTCTTGAAAAAGGAGGGAAAAACGAAGCGATGATGCTCATTGAAAAAATTGCAAATAAATAACCGTAAATCTCCCAAATCTCCCGGAGCCTTCTTATCCCAGAGATCCAAACTTTGACAGCTATTATTTTTGAACGAACGAGACCAAAAAGACCAAAAAGATTAATAAAACCACAATCTTAACACAATTGTAAAATTCAATTAACATAGCAGTAACATTACTTGTAAGCGTTATCAGAATGATAGGGGGGAGAAGGGAATGCGAATCAATTTTAAAAATTTAACTGTTCAAGTTATTATTGGGATTTTATTAGGGATTGCAGTCGGTTTCTTATTTCCCGAGTTTGGGGCAAAATTAAAGATTTTGGCAGACATTTTTATTAAACTCGTAAAAATGGTGATTGCCCCGATTGTCTTTTTCACCGTGGTCATCGGGATCGGCTCGATGGGAGATTTAAAGAAAGTAGGAAGAATCGGTGGAAAAGCTCTCATTTATTTCGAGATTGTCACAACTTTTGCGTTAGCCATCGGGATCATTGTGGTGAACATGGTGAAACCCGGAATGGGATTTAACATTGATAGCGTTCAAAAAGGCGATATTTCTCAATATACGGAGCAAGCAAAAGAAACCAGCCATGGCGCATTGGAATTCATCATGAGCATTGTTCCCGAAAATGCACTAGGGGCGCTTGCCAGCGGAGATCTCTTGCCGATTTTATTCTTTGCGATCCTGTTCGGATTAGCAGCGGCAAGGTTGGGAGAAAAGGCGAAACCTGTGATTTCACTTTTTGAACAATTGACGAACATCTTTTTTGGCATTGTGAATATGGTGATGAAAATTTCGCCGATTGCCGCATTTGGCGCAATGGCGTATACGATCGGGAATTTCGGCCTCGGATCGCTTGTGTCGCTAGGAAAATTAATGGGATCTGTTTACTTGACAATGTTTTTATTTATTATCGTTGTGTTAGGGTTGATTGCGAGATTTTACGGATTTAACATTTTCAAATTTATTGCCTACATTAAAGAAGAAATTTTGCTTGTGCTTGGAACATCCTCATCAGAATCGGCTTTGCCAAAAATGATGGAAAGGCTTGAGAAGTACGGTTGTTCCAAATCAGTTGTAGGTCTCGTAGTTCCAACAGGTTATTCTTTCAATCTCGATGGAACATCGATTTATCTTTCTATGGCGGCTATCTTCATTGCCCAGGCGTATGGGGTTGATTTAACCATTTGGCAGGAATTGACTCTTCTCGGGATTTTAATGCTGACTTCAAAAGGCGCAGCCGGTGTTACCGGATCCGGGTTCATTACATTAGCCGCTACATTGGCTGCTTTTCCGATGGTTCCTGTTGAGGGCATTGCGTTGCTCATAGGAGTTGACCGTTTTATGTCGGAGGCTCGTGCGATTACAAATTTAATCGGCAACGGCGTCGCAACGGTGGTTGTTTCAAAAATGGAAGGAGAGTTTCATCCGGAAGGCGCTTCAAAAGAAGAACCAGCTTCCAGAGCGTCAAGCGCCGTTTAGAAATGATCATTTGCATGATAGTTTTACAACCAATCAAATCAAGGATGTCCTAATAATGGGCGTCCTTTTTTGCTTTTCATAGAAACGGAATTATTTTCTATTACCCGATCATCATCTATCTCATTTAAAATAGAAAAAGTAAAGCGTTTTCAACAAAGGAGGAGGCTGCTCATGCAGAAGCTGTTATACATTATGTTGGCTATTTTATTTTGTATTAGCTTTTCTTTTACGCTTTACTTCGGAAAAAAGACTTTTCACGTCCGGAAAGAAGCCTTGCAAAAAAAGCCTGAATATCAATATCATTTTGTGCTCATCCCTGAAGAAGTGGATAACGAATATTGGAGAATTGTTGAACAAGGCGCCCGTTCGGAAGCGGAAAAACATCGTGTTTACCTTGAATATTTAGGTCCGAAGCAGGCGAATAATGAGGATCAATTAAAAACGATTGATAAAGCGATTGCCGGAAAAGTCGATGGGATCTTGACACAAGCGGTTTCCGATCCTGATTTTACCTTCCTGATCAATAAAGCGGTTGAAAAGAGGATACCTGTCATTACCATTGATACGGACGCACCGGACAGTGAAAGGGTTGCATACATCGGTACGGACAATTATTATGCCGGTTACTTGGCAGGGCAAGCGCTATTGAGTGATACAAAAGGCGAGCAATATGTTGGAATCGTGATCGGACGATATAGCGGTATTCACCAAAAATTACGGGTTCAAGGATTTCGGGATGCAGTAAAAAAAGAAAAAAGAATTCATATTGTCGGAATAAAAGAATCAAAGATTACCAAAGTCGGAGCCGTGCAAGCAACTTATGATTTGTTGAAGGAGCATCCGAATTTAACCGCTGTTTATGGAACCAGTTCTTTGGATGGTATTGGAATAGCCCGGGTTGTTAAAAACCGATTGCCTCATCGGGATTTGTATATTATAGCCTTTGATACGCTTCCGGAAACGATTCGTTTAATAGAAGAAGGAACGATTGATGCAACTGTTGTCCAATATCCATATGAAATGGGAAAAAAAGGGGTTGACATGCTGTTGAAGCTGAAAAAAGGAGAAAGAATCGAACCGATTCTCTATACAGAAACGAAAATTATCAGAAGGAAAGATATTTCAAAAGGTGACCGATCATGACAACCATCCGCAGCAAACTATTCGTATATTTTTTTGCCTTTGTCATCCTTTTCAATGTCGTTTCCATCTCCGTTTATGCAAGCACGCAGCATTTTATGAATCAATACCAATCCAGCTTTGAACGATTTTTAATTTTAAATGATATTTCGCAAACGGTGAGCCGTCTATATGAAAATGTCAATGGCTACGTAGTGCAGAAAAATGCGGAAACACTGGGCCAGTTTTTTAAAGAAAGGAAAAAATTGCTGGAACAAAAAAGGGAAATTGAAAATGGTTTCGAATGGCTTGAACAACAAGAGTTAAATAAGTATGTTCATATGATTGATACGCTCGCAATGGAAGCGGAAATGACGATCGGGTTTGTCATGCGCGAGGATATCGATCAATACACCGTTCATTTGCGTGAAACTAGAAATATATCTTCTTATATTCAGGAAACAACCCTGAATGTCATTGATTTGGAATTATCAAAATACCAAGCCTTTAATGCCGATATGAAAAAGAGAAACGAAGCATTCAAGTGGTTTTCTTTGTCTTTGTTTACTACCACAGTGCTGCTGGCCATCTTTTTTGCGGTGCTTTTTTCCAGAAGCATCAATGTACCGATTCAAATGTTAACGGATGCGGCAAAAGAAGTGGCAAAAGGAAATTTTCACGGCGCAGATCTTTCCATTCGCTCCAATGATGAACTAAAGTTTCTTGGCGAAACGTTCAACCAGATGAGAAAAAATATTCGCAAATTGATTGAAGAAATTAAGGAAAAGCATGAATTGGACCGCCTGTTAAAGGAAATGGAGCTCAAACATTTACAAAACCAAATCAACCCGCATTTCTTATTTAACACATTAAATACGGTCTCACGGATGGCCTATTTGGAAAATGCCCAAGTCACTTCCAGGTTAATACAATCGGTGTCCACTTTGCTCCGTTATAGCTTGGGACATTTAAAACATTCTGTTCCATTACGTGAAGAAGTGAAAGTGGTGAAAGAGTATTTTCATATTCAAAAAACGAGATTTGCCGATCGAATTGCATTTCAAACGGATATTGATGAACAGCTTTTGGATGTTCAGATTCCGAGCATGACGCTGCAGCCGCTTGTCGAAAATGCCTTCATACACGGAATTGAACCGATGGAGGACGGAGGAATCATCAGGCTGAAAATTTATAAAAAAGATCATCGCATTATAGTGGAGGTGGCGGATAACGGAGCAGGGATGACGAAAGAGCAGCTTCAGCGATTGCTGCAAACAAATAATGATAGCCGCAGCAAGCCTTCCGGGCATACTACAGGCCTTGGGGTTCATAATGTGATTCGAAGGCTTGAACTTTTTTATCAGAAAGAAGATGTTGTTGAAATCTATTCGGAGCCCGGAAAAGGGACGAATATTATGCTGAAACTGCCGAAAGGGGGATGAATATGAATGTCGTGATCGTTGATGACGAAATACTGGAAAGAAAAGCGATGGCCAAATTTTTAGAGGAGAGCTTTCAAACAATAAAGGTAATTGGAGAAGCGGCGACAGGAAGAAAAGCGATTGAACTGGCGGAAAAACTCTCGCCCGATTTTATGATCATGGATATCAAAATGCCGGGCATTGACGGTTTGGATGCAATCAAACAAATCCGCCAAATCAATCCGTCTATTAAATTTATTATGGTATCTGCCTACGACTCGTTTGAGTATGCCAAAACGGCTATGAAAGAAGGGGTGAAAGAATATATTTTAAAACCGGCTGCCAAAAAAGAAACGGTGGAAGCAGTCCTTCGCCTTTGCAAAGAAATTGAGGAGGAACGGAAAGAAAGAGAAAAGGCGCTGACAGTCACTAAAGAGCATTTTTTGCTGAAGCTGATTCAATTTGAAGGGGAGGAAAAGCTTTTTCGCGAGCTGTTTCCTAAAGCGGCCGTCGGTTTTTTTTACGTGATCGAAACGATGGACCGCAATAAAACATATGATCAGGCAAAAAAAATGCTGGCGGAGGCTCCCGCTTTTTCAACGATCACCTATGAACTGAATCATCAGCTCATTTCACTTTGCATATCGGAAGAAAAAGAAAATCGGGCAAGACCGGAAGCTTTGTCATTGGCGAGAAAATTGCATCTTGCTTACGAAGGGGAGCTTTTTGTCGGGATCGGACAATTATATGACAATGCGCAAGATTTCCCAAAATCTTATCAGGAAGGCCTGAAAGCTGTACATTTTTTGAAAAAGGAAGCGAAGGTCGGCTACGGATTTGCTCCCGATCAATTGAAACAGAGCAATCGATTGGAAAACGAATGGCTGGAGGCGGTAAACAGAGGTGAAATCGTTCAGGCAAAACAATATTTTTCCATGTTGCGAGAGGAAAATGGAGAAATTGAATTATACATCAAAGCACGCCAATTTCTTGAACAAAAAGGGATCGATATTTCCGATTTTCATTTTTCGGAACCGTTTGATTGGGACGAATTTTTGCGTGTTTCTTGCTATCGCATGCAGGAAATCCACCGCTCAAACGATCCGATTGAACGGGCAAAAAAGTATATACAAGAGCACTACAATGAACAAATTACACTTGAAGAGGTCGCGGAATTTTCCGGTTTAAGCCCGACGTATTTCACCAAATTGTTCAAAGAGGCCTCGGGAAAAACTTTTATCGATTTTTTAACCGATCTCCGTTTAACAAAGGCAAAAGAACTTATTGAGAAAAATGAACATCATTTAAAAGAAATTAGCTATATGGTCGGCTATAAAGATCCGAACTATTTTAGCCGTGTTTTCAAAAAACAATTTCAAATGTCCCCCAAACAATTTCAAAAACAAATCTTAAAAAAATGAAGAAATTCATAAAAAAGTGAAGGGAACGTCTTCCGAAGATCAGAGCGGCGTTCTTTATAATGGGATTGTAAGCGATATCAATAAAATGAGGGGGATTTTGGATGAAAAAGGGTTTGATCTTGTCTTTCCTTCTTGTTTTTGCGATGATGCTTTCCGCATGCGGAGGGGGCAATTCGACTTCTTCGTCGGAAAGTGAAGGCGCAAAAGAGCAAGGGAAAGAAAAACTGGAAATTTTCAGCTGGTGGACAGGAGCCGGTGAAGAAGACGGACTAAAAGCTTTAATTAAGCTGTTTGAAGAGAAATATCCCGATATTCCGGTTGAAAATGCAGCGGTAGCAGGCGGGGCAGGAACAAACGCCAAAGCAGTGCTGGCGAGCCGCATGCAAGGAAATGATCCGCCGGCTACATTCCAAGTTCACGGAGGAGCCGAATTAAATGACAGTTGGGTGGCCGCCGGAAAAATGGAATCGCTGAATGAACTGTATCAAGAACAAGGATGGATGGATAAATTTCCGGAAGAACTCATCCGAATGGTAAGCAAAGACGGTCATATCTACTCCGTGCCGGTGAATATCCATCGGGGCAATGTGCTTTGGTATAATAAAAAGGTTTTTGAAGAAAACGGACTGCAGCCGCCTAAAACGTTCGACGAGTTTTTTAAAGTGGCTGACCAGTTAAAAGCAAAAGGAATTACGCCTCTAGCTTTGGGAGATAAAGAGCCTTGGACCGCAACACATATTTTTGAAACCGTTTTATTAGGGGTGTTGGGGCCTGAAGGATATCAAAAACTTTGGGCAAAAGAAATTTCCTTCGATGACCCGAAAGTGAAAGAAGCGGCGGAAATTTTCAAGAAAATGCTGTCGTATATCAATGAAGACCACAGCTCCCGCAACTGGCAGGATGCATCGCAGCTTGTCGGAAACGGTGAAGCAGCGATGAACATCATGGGAGACTGGGCTAAAGGGTATTTTGTCAATGATTTAAAACTAAAAGTCAATGAAGATTTCGGATATGCGCCAACGCCAAATACTGAAGGGAATTTTGTTGTCATTACCGATACATTCGGCCTTCCAAAAGGGGTGAAAAATCCTGATGATGTGAAAAAATTCTTAAGCGTATTAGGATCTGTCGAAGGTCAAGATACGTTCAACCCGCTCAAAGGATCAATTCCTGCGCGAATAGATGCGGATGTATCAAAATATGACCAATACGGAAAAGATACAATCGAAGATTTTCAATCTTCCAAACTGGTGCCAAGCCTTGCTCATGGGTCAGCGGCTCCTGAAGGATTTGTGACGAAAGTGAACCAAGCTGTCAATATTTTTGTAACTCAAAAAGATGTGAATCAATTCATTGATTCGCTTAAAAATGCAGCAGCTGAACTAAAATAGGTTTGCAACACGGGAGGGATGCAGCATGGAAACGGCAAGAGGCGCAAGCGTGCATTCCCCTGTCAAGGTTGATGCGAAAAAAAGACGAATGACGAAGGATCAATGGACGGCGATTGCATTTTTAATGCCGTCCATCCTTCTTATCCTTATTTTTGTCTACGGATTTATCAGCTGGACAGGGTATGTTTCGCTTAGCAATTGGAACTCGCTTGTACCTGATTTATCATTTGCAGGACTGAAAAACTATCTTTATTTGTTTCACGATTTTCGCTTCCAAGCCGATCTCCGGAATACAATTGTCTTTACCATTCTTTTTATCGGACTTGTCATATTATTAGGGATGGGGTTAGCAATATTGCTTGATCAAAAATTAAAAGCTGAATCTGTATTCCGCAACATTTTCTTTTTTCCAATGGCGTTATCTTTTGTTGTGACCGGCGTTGTTTGGCAATGGCTTCTCAATCCTTCGACAGGCATTAATATTTTTTTAAAACCGCTCGGCATTCAACCGAAGTGGTATACGGATACAAATATTTTGCTCGGTTTCCAATGGGGGAAGATTGAATTTGGCATTCCGTTCGCTGTAATTGCTATTGTGATCGCAGCTGTATGGCAAATGACAGGCTTCTCTCTAGCAATGTATTTAGCCGGCTTGCGAGGGATTCCCGATGAGATCCGCGAAGCGGCCAGAATGGATGGAGCGACGGAATTTCAAATTTACCGGAAAATCATCATTCCGCAATTAAAGCCGATCACCATGAGCGTTATTATTGTGATGGCGCATATTTCACTGAAAATTTTCGATTTAATTTATGCGATGACAGGACCGGGTGCGAACTTCGTCACAGATATGCCTGGGGTATACATGTTTGAAACAACGTTCAGAGGAAATTATTATGCAAACGGGGCAGCGATTGCCATGATCATGCTCATCATGGTAGCCGTCTTCATCGTTCCGTATCTTTGGAACAGCAGGAAGGGGGATTCCTAATGGTATTATCGAAAATAGGGAAACCGATTGTTTACGTGATTTTACTTTTCTTTAGCGTCTTTTTCCTTCTTCCTGTATACGTTATGGTGATGACTAGTTTGAAGCCGCTTGATGAAGTGTCATTGGATAAAATGTGGGCGCTGCCGACGATGATAGATTTTTCGAGTTATCAAGAGGCTTTTATGAAACTGGCGCCTAATTTTATCAACACGCTTTATTTGGTCATACCGGCAACACTTTTATCGGCACTTTTGGGCGCAATGAACGGCTATGTCCTTTCAAAATGGAAGTTTAAAGGTTCAGAGACGGTTTTCACGATCATCTTGTTCGGAATGTTTATTCCTTATCAAAGCATCTTGATTCCCCTTATTCAATTTTTGCGGGGAACAGGTTTGTATAATACGATACCGGGGCTTATTTTTGTTCACGTTGTGTACGGAATACCGATTACAACGCTCATGTTTCGCAATTTTTATGCCAATATTCCGGATGAAATGCTGGAATCGGCGCAAATTGATGGCGCAAACTTTCTCGGCATTTTCCGGCATATTATGATCCCTCTCTCCATCACGGGATTTGTGGTTGTGGCGATATGGCAATTTACAAATATTTGGAATGAATTTTTATTTGCAGTCACCATAACGACCTCTGATCAGCAGCCGGTAATGGTGGCGCTGCAAAATTTATCTGGAAGCCAAATTGTTCAATGGAACGTGCAAATGGCGGGCGCTTTGTTGGCTGCATTGCCTACTCTTCTTGTTTATACATTGCTCGGGAAATACTTTGTAAGAGGATTGCTTGCCGGATCTGTGAAAGGATAATAGATGGCCTTGCAAAAAAAGGCCGTCTTTTTCTTTTTGTTCGGAGAAGTATTTTAGTATAGAAAAACTTTTAGGAACAATTTAATATAGAAAACGAAGGAAGGAATTTGCAAAAAAAGGAGTGGACCCAATGACACAATCGCCAATCTTCCTGAAGCCAGTTTTTAAAGACCGGATTTGGGGAGGAACCCATCTTCGCACCAAGTTCGGCTATGAGATTCCGACGGAAACAACAGGTGAATGCTGGGCAATTTCCGCTCATCCTCACGGCCAAAGTGTTGTAGCGGAAGGAGAATTGAAAGGGAAAACGTTGGGGGAACTGTGGGACAGCAAGCGGGAACTCTTCGGCGGAATCAAAGGTGACAAATTTCCGCTCCTGACCAAAATTTTGGATGCGAACAAAGATCTCTCGGTGCAAGTTCATCCTGATGATGAATATGCCAATAAACATGAAAACGGCGAATTAGGAAAAACAGAGTGCTGGTACATTATTGATTGTAAAAAGGATGCTGAATTAATTTACGGGCATCATGCGAAAACAAAAGAAGAACTTGTTTCCATGATTGAAAAGGGGGAATGGGACAAGCTGCTTCGCAAAGTGAAAATCAAACCCGGCGACTTCTTTTACGTTCCGAGCGGCACCATTCATGCTCTTTGTGAAGGCACGCTTGTTCTTGAAACGCAGCAAAGTTCCGATACTACATACAGGGTGTATGATTATGACCGTGTTGACTCAAACGGAAACAAACGGGAATTGCACTTGAAGCAAGCAATTGACGTTGCAAAAGTTCCACACGTTGATGGGAAATCAGAACGGTCTGTGAAGAAAAAAGATGGCGCTGTCATTACGACATTTGTGCAAAGCCAGTTTTTTTCTGTTTACAAATGGGAAATAGACGGCAAAGCCGATTTCGAACAAGACCAGCCGTTCCTGCTTGCAAGCGTTATTGAAGGGGAAGGCGCGCTCATCCATCAAGGGCAAGTCTATAAACTGAAAAAAGGAACTCATTTTATTTTGCCAAGTCAAGTCGGCCGGTTTTCCATTCAAGGCCAATGCGAGCTTATTGTCTCACACGTATAAGAAAAACGCTGCATTTCTTACGGAAAAGGGCTGTCAGCTGAACAGCTCTTTTTTTATGAAAGGAAAAAGGCCGTATACAGGTGGAATCATTAAATCAAAAAAATGGTGCGATACTGGAACTTCAACGGTAATTTTTTGAGAGTTTGTGTAAAAAAGTCGTATATAATGACAGTGAAGCAAGGCCTTGCGCCACTTTCTGCATGAAGACTTGATTGAATGGAATTTGAAAAACGTGTCGAAGATTGAGGTTATGGATGAAATGATTTCATTAATTGAAATAAATCAATCGGGATGAGTACTAACAAGCATTGCTGAATCGGGAAAATGAAGGGAAGCACGGGAATCGGTTTTGGAATTGCCATCCCTCTTGGCAAATCGGCATCGTCCTTGGTGTCGAAAGAGGCTTTTGCCAAAAAAGAGAGAGGAATTGATTGGAACTGCCTTGACGGAGAACCAGCAAAATTGATCTTTATGATCGCTGTTCCGGAAGAAAGCGCAGGAAACGAACATTTCAAAAGATTGCAGCTCTTGTCTCGCAAACTCATGAATGATGAATTCAGCCAAAATCTTCTTAAAGTTCAATTAAAGGAAGAAATGCTCAAGCTTTTATAAAAAAACCGGATGCAAATCCGGTTTTCATACTGGTAAGAGAGGCTCAAAAAGTCAGTTACCCTGACATTTTGGGTTGTCCAAAAATGGTTTTTTAGTCCAATCATGAAAAAAGTAAGACCAAAGAATGCTGTTAAATCAACATTCTTTGGTCTAATATTTGGAAACATGTGAAATTAAAATGGCTTTTTCAGACAGCCCCGTTCGTTTTTCGAAGAGGAAAGATTGTTCTATTCTCAAGCAAACACTTTGTTTATATTTTTTTTACAGATTGAATATAGAGCAATGATGGCTCCCTTTGCAAAAACGCTTTTTCTGCTCATCTTAATGTTTTACTCTTTTAGTTTGCATCCAGTATTCAATAAACATCTCCAAAGCTACGGCAAATATAAAGACAATCCATGCATACTTAATGGAAAATACTATCCATATAAGAGCGAATATTGCAAAAGTTAAAATCCAGATGGCTCCGGATAATAATCCTCTTTTTGTCATCAATTCCGGGTCGCTGTACTTTTTGGCATAGTGTTCCATCATGATTTGTTGCTCTTTTAAGACCCACGGTTTGTACCGTTTTTTTTTTCGTAAGAATTAAAAAGGCAATGATGGCGAGAGCAGGAATGACAAATGGAATGATTGTGCCAAGGATCATTGTCCATGTGCCCTCATCCATAAAATATTGGATGGCAGAAATATTCAGGCCGGCCAATACAGATCCTGCCGCCAGTGCATAAATGAGAGCACGTTTCCATGACATCGGATAGTTTCTTGTGTAAGTCCAAGGAAGACAAAAGCTGTTCCCGATACAACAAGGAAGGGCAATAAGGCCGAAACGCCATAGAAAAATTTTTCAGTTGAAAAATAGGTGATGAGTGCAGAAATAATTCCGAAAAGAAGAACTGCTCCTGCTGCTGCATATCCGAATGCATGTTTTAAACTGTTTTTCACTCCCTGTTGAATATACATGTTTCCAATCACCTCGTTCCGTTTTTGCCTGCTGATTTCATCTGCAATTGTTTTAATATCCCCGAGCTCTGCTATAGCTTTCGTAAAAGCCTCCTCTTTGTTTAACCCATTATGTTGCAGATCTTGAATTCGTTCGTTTAAATTTGAGATAATTTCTTCTTTAAAATCCCGCAATTCAGCTGTGTCCTCATAACCTTTAAATAAATCTTCAATATACGAATGAATCGTTTTATTCACGGTTACTCCTCCTCGAATAATTTGTTTAAGATTTTTTTGGTAAATTCCCAGTCCAATTTATTTTGATAATATTGTTTTTTGCCTTTATCGGTAATCCTGTAATATTTACGCCGTCCTCCTTGTGTTTCATCGCCCCAATAAGCAATAATGCAGCCGTCCTTTTCAAGTCTTTTATAGCTGGAATAAAGTGTGGCTTCTTTTAATTCAAATTGCCCTTCTGTTTTTTCTAAAATCGTTTTGTATATCTCATACCCATAATGATCGCCTTTTAACAGGATGCCTAAAACAATGGTATCTGTATGTCCGCGCAGAAGATCTGCCGACACTTTTCCGTGCATCGTTCAACCTCCTAATCATAATACTATCTCGGATAAATTACTATCAATTCCATATTACTATATCTGTCATAGTAATATAACAAAAAAATACCCAAGTACCATAATGAAAAACTCAAATATTACCTTTAGTATGGCATGATTCTACATCAATTTAATAAAATTTTTCACTTAGAGCAGGTCGGATCCTAATATTTGTGTTAAAGCCGACTCCCAGTCCAGAGAACTTACGTCTTCTGAAGTAGAACCGCTTTGTGTCCGCTTATTTCATCTAGCAAGCAATACATTTCAAATTGTTTAGCATTTGATAATAAAGAAAGGATTTCTAAACGGTTTGTAGTTTTCATGAAGGGTATGGTCTAAATGTTTAAAGTGAAAAAATGGGGAAAGGGGGATCTATTTGGCATTCTTGCGTTGCGCATGCCTTTGCAGTGATTCATCATAAGCCACGTGAGCCGATAATGAAAATGGCAAAATCCATTTTCTCATTCATCGCATTAAAGTTGGTTAACTGCCTCCATGAGAAGGCAGTCTGTTTCCTTATGCTATTAGCGGACGGGTGATGCATATCCCCATAAAAATTCGCCGATATATTTGTCTATTTCCCGAGATTCATGAAGCCCGCTATGAGTGACCTGTTCATCGTTGACAATGATTTCATTATAGTTTTCCCCCGGAACAATGTTCCTGACGCCTAGGGCGCTTTGCACGGGGACAACGCCGTCAGAGTGATGATAGTTAGGATTGTCGCCAACGATGTTTAAAACTATTGTTTTTAAAGAAAACTGCCTGCGATGATTATATAATTGCTGTAATGCCGCAGAGCCTGCTTTTAAATCTTTGAGCGCTTTGCCTGTATTTGCACGAAAATAAGATTCGCGATCAATGCCTTGAAAAGGGCTGCCTAAAATGACGATTTTGCTGACTGTTGGGTATTCGGCATGACCGTTTGTATCTTCAATATATTTCGTTGAGACAAGCCCTCCCATTGAATGGGCAACAATATACACGTCTTCAATGGAATAGTCTTTTTTTAACCTTTTCATCACGTTTTTCAGCCAATAGGCTGTTTCCTCGATGCTTGCACGATTATTTTCAAACACAACTTGGATCAACGGATGTTTGGAGTTGGGATGCAATGCACCATAGATATGAGCATTTCCCAAGCGATCCACTGTGATTACCATTTTTTTTGAACCCCAATGATAATGCTGTTCAAAGCGGTAGAGCATGTTTTGAAATGAACGAACAGTTCCTTTATAGCCATGAACAAACAGCGTTGGAATTTGTGCCTCAGGCGAAAGATAAGCGTTCCGAGACTCAACATGTTTTGAACGCCATGTGATGAAAACGGTCAAAACAAGAAAAAAGAAGAAAAGGCCTATATATAGCATTTGATTTTTTGCTGCGGCATTTTTTTGCATAACATGTTCACCCCACTAATATTGTACCACAACACCGTTCCTATTATCGGCAGGAAATGGTTGAAATTAACCAAAATTTTTAAAAATTTCAACAAATTTGAATAAAATTTAGTATAATAGAAATTGTAAAAAACAGTATAAAAGACTTAGGAAAAAAGGAGGAGATTTGTATGGAAAAGGTAAACGACTACATTGTGAACAGCGATACATTAGCCTTGGTACCTTTTTTCAATGAATTTGGCGAATGTTGGACAAAAGCGATTGAAAAGTATCGGAACATTCAAGTGGAACAAGCGCCGAAAACGATTATCAAAGAGAGCTGCCTTTATTATGGGGTGTCGCTTCGAGGAAGAATTGAGTCAGCCAAGAGGGTTCTTCCAGGCCACCGCATGCTTCCTGTCTGTGTGTCAGAAGTGGCCAATCTTTGTTTTATTCCGACCAGATCAATGGAAAATGCGGACTGCCAGTGGATCGCACATTCGGCTGTAAAGACCATCGTTTCGGCTGGCAAACGTTCAAAAATTATTTTAATCAACAAGGAAGAGGTGATTGTGGAAAAACAGGCATGTCTGCTTTTTAATAAGATCAAAAATGCATCCCATTTGCTCTTTACATATCTGCAAAGACTGCACGAACTAAAAGAACAAGAAACCGTTATGATTTTTGGAAAACCCTATTATTATCAGCAGACTGATCATGAATTGACCGATTAAAGTTTGCTTCTCCAGGTATTCTTTTTAGACCATCATTTGCTGTTTGGCGCAGACGGCGCCGTTATAATGGCCTGTTGTGGAAGCTGCATGACCAATCAAGGGCTTTTCCGAAAAAGCCATTCCAAGAAATTCAAAAAACAAAAACATTGATACATCAACGCTATTACATAAAAAAGGGAGCTGCTCAAAGTCGAAAAAACGACTTATGATATGCTCCCCTTAAGGTAGACAGATTAAAATATAAAAAATCTGTTTTACCTTAGGGGGAGTTTTTCTATGTATAAGCAATATACTACAGAGTTCAAACTTGAAGTTTTACTTGCATATGAAAACCGAGAATGTACTATTCAAGAGCTTTGTAAAAGGTATCAAATTACTAAATATTCTTTAAGGCAATGGATAAATGAATTTGAGGAATTTGGAATAGAGGGTTTAGAACGTTCAAATTCTTGGAAAGGTTATACCAAAGAACTTAAGGAAGCAGCTGTAAAAGATTATTTATCTGGTGAGTTCTCACAGTACGAGATTGTCAGGAAATATGGTATTTCAAGTAGATCGGTACTTCAACGATGGATTAAGAAGTATAATAGCCATAGAGATCTAAAGGATACGTCGAAAGGAAAGACAAGCTCTATGACTAAAGGAAGAAAAACGACTTGGAATGAACGGATACAAATTGTGCTTGATTGTTTAGGGAACGGAAAAGATTATAAAAAAACAGCAGAGACTTATGAAGTTTCTTATCACCAAGTATATCAATGGGTGAAGAAGTATGAAAATGGTGGAGAAGAAGCGCTTAAAGACAAACGAGGAAGAAAAAAAGAAGAAGCAGAGTTATCTCCAGAAGAGAAAATGAAACTGGAGATGAAAAAGTTAGAAAGAGAAAATGAACGCTTACGTGCGGAGAATCTATTTTTAAAAAAGTTAGAGGAGATCGAAAGGAGGCGAAAGTAAACCAAATCCGTTTTGAAGACAAGTATATCGCAATCCGGGAACTTCATGAGAAAGAAAACCTAAGCATAATCTTATTATGTGAAATCGCCGGTATTTCACGAGCTGCTTACTATAAGTGGTTAAAACGTTCGCCTTCCTCCCGAGAACTTCAGAATGAAGAAATCGTAAAAGAGATGAAAGTTCTCCATGAGAAAGTTGACGGCATCTATCGTTGCTGTCGAATGACTTTGAATATAAATCGAAAGCAATCCCTAACGAATTTATAGACTGATGGAAGTTGCCGGTATACAATCTGTTATTCGGAAAAAGAAGAAATCTTATAAGCGATCTACCCCTCAACATGTTGCAGAAAATATATTGAATCGTGAATTCACAGCGGAAAAGCCAAATGAAAAATGGGTAACTGATGTCACAGAATTAAAATATGGTTCATCAAAGAAAGCATATTTAAGTGCTATTCTTGATCTATATGATGGATCAATTGTTAGCTATGTTTTAGGACATTCCAATAATAATCATCTTGTATTCCAAACGTTGGATCAAGCCACCGCACTTTTAAATGGAGAGCATCCACTTATTCATAGTGACCGTTGGTTTCAATATACCTCTCATGGTTTTAAACGTAGGATCAACCAAGCAGGGATGACACAAAGTATGTCAAGAGTAGGAAGATGTATTGATAATGGGCCAATGGAATCTTTTTGGGGAACGCTTTAAATGCGAGAAGTATTATTTACATAAGTATCAGACATTTGAAGAATGATCTCTTGCGATTGATGAGTACATCCGCTTTTATCATTATGAAAGGTATCAAAAAAGATTAAACGGCCTTAGCCCCATGGAATATAGAGCTAAAGCCGCTTAGGTATATTTTTATTATTTCTACTGTCTACTTGACAGGGGGCAGTTCATTATGAGACAGCTCCTTTCATTTTGTAAGGACTGGATCAGTTAAATGTTGAAAGATTGTCGTGCGTACGCTGCAACAAAACGACCAGTTTTTAATTCGTTGATTTTTCTGCTGTTTTGTTGTTAAGTTCAAGATGTTCTTTCAATTCGTTTGAAAGCGCAAGCCGTTCTTCTTCCGGAACAATATAATAGTAAATGCCGTTAATTTTTTTTCCGCTTCCTTTCATTTGGTGCTGTATTAAATGATGACGTGCCTCTTTGTAATTTTCCTGAATTGCCCACATTTCATCAAATGTCAGATTTGTTTTGACATTGTTTTCAATCACTTTAAACATTTCCCCGAATTTCGTAATGGAGGAAATGCTCGCTCCTTTTTCAATTACCGCTTCAATGATTTGCCGCTGGCGATCCTGTCTGCCAAAGTCGCCTCTCGGATCATCGTACCGCATTCTTGAATAGGCCAATGCTTTTTTCCCATCCAAGGAGATTCTGCCTTTTTTAAAATGATAGCCTTCATAAGTAAAATCCAAATCATTGTCTACCGTTACTCCGCCAACCGCATCAACGATGTCCCGAAAGCTCTCCATGTTCACTTTGACAAAATAATCTACTGGTATATCCAAAAAGTTTTCCACTGTTTTAATGGCCATTTCCGTCCCGCCAAAAGCATAGGCATGGTTGATTTTGTCTTGGGTGCCTTTTCCGACAATTTCTGTTCTCGTATCACGCGGAATGCTGACCATTTCCATTGATTGAACATTGGGGTTAACGGTGATTAAAATCAGCGAATCAGAACGCCCCCGATCCCCTTTCCGCTCATCGACGCCCATTAACAAAATAGAAATCGGGTCGCGCTTTTTAAAATTGACTTGCTGCTCGCGCTTGTCCGATTTGTCCCTGTGAATGTCCTCTTGAATGCTTGCAATCGTTGACTGGGCTTTATGCCAAATAAAATAGCCATATGCAGAAACTCCTAAAATAAAGATACCTATAATTGACAATGTAATCCAAAGCCATTTTCTTCTCTTTTTTTGACGTTTTTCCGATCTCATTCTCATCCCTCAATTGCAAAAATTTGTCTACTATGATTATAATTTTCGAAAACGTCCAAGACAATATAAAAAAGATGTTCCTTACAAATTATTTCGAAAATGAAAACAATGAGGCGGCAGGCCATTTTGATCAAGATAAAACGGAAAGACTGCATTGCAAGGAGAGGGACGAAGAGCGTTCATTGAACAATGATCGAAAGAATTTGCCCAGCGGCTGCACGGCTGCGGGCTTCATCCAAAAGTCTATGTGGAAATAAGTGAACCATCCAATTTTGTGTGATCTTAAAACATAGAATTGATTTATACTGCAAAAAATGTAGACGGGGAACATAAAATGTAGACGGGGAACATGGAATGATTCGGCAAATTCCGATATAATATATTGAGAATTTTGTCGTTTGGGGGATTGATTGTGAAAAAATCAATTGTTGTTTGGGCCATCGTGCTATTATGTTTCGTTTCCATTGTGATCGGCCATTTTTATTGGAAACAAAAAATTTCAAAACCGGTTGCCGCACAAGCAGATACCCAAGAAAGCATGGAATCCAACAGTGCACAAAACGTCAATGAAGATATCATGGCATATGCAAAAAATTTGCCTGAAACAGTTCAAGAAAAGATGAAAACAGCATTAAAAGAGGGAAGGCCGTTAAATTTTGTCATTTGGGGATCTGAATCGGTTTCAGCCGCTCAAGACGGATGGCCAGAGAAATTAAAGGAACAATTGGAAGAAACGTATGGAGACTCTTTATTCAACATCACGATTTTTTCTGACAGCGGGCAAACAACCAACACGGTTTTAAATGAAAAGTTATACAACAAAGTTGTTGAACAAAAACCGGATCTTCTTCTTTTTGAACCATTCATTTTAAAAGACAATGGGGTTGTCGGCATCGACAATACACTTAATAATATTACAGCGATATTAGAGCAAATTCTTAAAGCCAATCCTGATGTAACCGTCATGCTGCAGCCGGCGCATAGACTATACGGAGCCGTTCATTATCCGAAAGAAGTGGAAGCATTGCAACAATATGCAAAAGATCACGGCTACATCTATTTAAACCATTGGGAAAACTGGCCGGACGAGGAAGATGAACAATTAAAAGAATACGTCACGGAGGATCGATCAAAGCCGAGTGAAAAAGGAAATCAGGCATGGGGGGAGTATTTGATCGACTATTTTGTTGCCGAGGATGAATGAGGAATTTGTTCGGAAGTCAATATATGACATATCATTTTCCGGGAAATAATGATATTGTCGAGTTTTCATGCAAGAAATTGTTGTATAACCAATGATTATGGAGCAATAAGGAAATGATTTTGGCCGGCAAGGTGAAATGTTGCCATTTTAATGCCCGGTTTATTTCCAAATCTTTGCTTCGTGGAATGCTCATTTATTGTTAGAATTTCGTGGTTAAGGAGAAGAAGAATAAAATGAATAACGCATGGAGGTTATTATGCAAATTAAAAAAGCGATCATCCCTGCCGCCGGTTTAGGTACACGTTTTTTGCCGGCAACAAAAGCGCAGCCGAAAGAAATGCTGCCGATTGTTGACAAACCGGCCATTCAATACATTGTCGAAGAAGCAGTTGCCTCCGGCATTGAAGACATTTTAATCATCACGGGCAGAGGAAAACGGGCAATTGAAGATCATTTTGACAAATCTTTTGAATTGGAGGAAACTTTGGCGAAGAAGGAAAAATGGGATTTGCTTGAAGTTGTGCGGCAAATCTCTAATCTCGCCAACATTCACTATATCCGCCAAAAAGAGCCGAAAGGGCTTGGAGATGCCGTCTTATGCGCCAAAACGTTTATCGGCAATGAACCGTTTGCCGTTCTGCTGGGCGACGACATTGTCCAAGCGGAAACACCTGTTTTGCGGCAGCTTATTTCCGTATATGAAAGATACCATTGTCCGATGGTAGGAGTGAAAGAAGTTCGCAAAGAAAATGTGTCAAAGTATGGTATCATCGACATAGCTTCTCCTCCGCTGGAACATGGGGTTTTTAAAGTGCTCGATTTCATTGAAAAACCGCAGCCGGAAAACGCCCCTTCCAATATCGCCATCATGGGTCGATATATTTTGCCCCCGGCCATTTTTAACATTTTGGAAAACCAAACACCAGGCGCCGGCGGAGAAATACAGCTGACTGACGCTTTAAAAACACTCGTTCAGCACCAGCCAATCATCGCTTATCTATTTTCCGGCAAACGTTACGACATCGGCGACAAACTTGGCTTCCTTGAAGCAACCGTCGACTTTGCTTTAAGCCGAAATGAACTAAAGGATGCCTTTTTGAAATATTTGGAGGGGAAAGTGGGAGGATTAAGAAAAAAATAGAAAAACCCCAACAAATACAGATCATTTTATTAAAAAATGTTAAGATATATTATATTCCTATAAAATTTATGTAGGTGATGTACTTGAAAAAAATTAAGGTAATGACAATTTTCGGAACTAGACCTGAAGCGATCAAAATGGCTCCGCTAGTGCTGGAACTCAAAAAACATACAGACAAAATCGAGTCATTTGTAACCGTTACTGCACAACATCGCCAAATGCTCGATCAAGTATTGGAGGTTTTCGGAATCGTACCGGATTACGACTTGAATATTATGAAAGACCGGCAAACATTAGTTGATATCACGACAAGAGCATTGGAAGGCTTAGATGGCATTATGAAAAAAGTAAAGCCTGACATCGTTCTTGTTCATGGAGATACAACGACAACATTCGTGGCAAGTTTGGCTGCGTTTTATAATCAGATTGCCGTTGGCCATGTGGAGGCAGGGCTTCGCACTTATCATAAATTTTCTCCTTTTCCAGAGGAAATGAATCGTCAATTAACAGGGATTTTGGCAGATTTGCATTTTGCTCCCACCAAGAAGGCATTTGAAAATTTAATGAAAGAGAATAAGCCGAAAGATTCGATTTTCATAACAGGAAATACGGCAATTGACGCATTAAAGACAACAGTAAAAGATAATTATCATCATGAAATTCTTGATAAAATTGGAAATGACCGAATGATTTTGCTTACTGCACACCGCCGCGAAAATTTAGGAAATCCGATGAGAAATATGTTTCGTGCCATTAAAAGATTAGTCAACGAATTTGCCGATATCCAAGTTGTTTACCCTGTTCATCTAAATCCGGCCGTTCGTGAGGTAGCGGATGAAATTCTCGGCCATGACAGCCGGGTTCATTTAATCGAGCCATTGGGAGTTTTAGATTTTCACAATTTTGCCGCCCGTTCTCACATTATCTTGACAGATTCCGGCGGCGTACAAGAAGAAGCTCCTTCTTTAGGCGTGCCTGTTTTGGTTCTCCGCGATACGACAGAACGACCTGAAGGAATTGAAGCAGGTACATTGAAACTAGCAGGCACTGATGAAGAGCAAATCTATCAATTAGCCAAACAGCTCCTAACAGACGAGAAGGTATACCGACAAATGTCACAAGCCTCCAATCCTTACGGAGACGGCAAAGCATCGGAACGGATTGTGCAGGGGATCCTCTATCATTTTGATTTCGAAGATGCAAAGCCGAATTCATTTCATGAAAAGAGTATATGACAACAGCTCGGTCGATTAAATAATGTGCTTTGTTAAGTTTGGTGATCAATCTTAATAATTAGTGGGAGACTTTCTTTAATGAATAAGTAATATACGCTTATTTTATAATATCTATTTGAAATTAAAATTGCTTGGGCTTATAATGGATGATGTGCAAAATTTTATAAAAATGAAAACCCTTTTATTTAAAAGGACGTGAATTCGTCTCAGTTGATTATTTGCATAAAATAATAGACTTTTATGAAAGGATTCGATTTGATTAATGTTATGTAAAAAGTTATAATAATGTAAATTCAATGTAAATCCTTTGTGGATTTTTTTGTTTATTATGATAGTGTAGTCAAAATCTATAATAAAACATATTAATGGTTCTTTGGATACTTTCCTTAAAGAGGAGGGATAAGGGTGAAAAAAGTCATCACTTATGGAACATTTGACTTGCTACATTGGGGTCATATCAATCTATTAAAAAGAGCGAAAGAACTTGGTGATTATTTAATTGTTGGTCTTTCAACAGATGAGTTTAATGAGCAAAAAATGAAAAAATCTTATCATTCATATGAAAATAGAAAATTAATCCTTGAGTCAATTCGGTATGTGGATGAAGTCATTCCTGAGAAATCTTGGGATCAAAAAATCCGTGACGTTCAAGAACACGATGTTGATATTTTTGTAATGGGCGATGACTGGGAAGGACATTTTGATTTTTTGAAAGATTACTGCCAAGTCATTTATTTGCCGAGAACGATTGGCATTTCAACAACTAAAATTAAAAAGGATTTAATGATAAAAAATGGTTAGGGAACTGGCTATTTGGCTTTACCTAGTTGTTTTTAAAGTTTTTTTTCAATTTTTTAAGCCTTTCCCGCTGAAAAATAAGGTGACATTTGTTGTTTCGTTTGGCGATAATTCTTTATATGTTTATAGGGTTTTACGAAAACAAAATGTGAATGTAGACATAATCTTTTTAGCAAAACAGAAAATTGATTCTTTAAAAGAAGTCAACGAAACGGTTTTATCTTTTGAAACGGCGAATGTCATAGACATGATTCGATCAATTTACCATTTAGCTACATCAAAATATATATTTATTGACAACTATTACGGCTTCCTTTCTGCCGTTTCATTTAAAAAAAATGTTCAATGTATCCAGTTGTGGCATGCAGCGGGAGCTTTGAAACAGTTCGGTTTAAAAGATTTATCCGTTAAAAAGCGATCCAAAAGGGCTCAAAAAAGATTTTTAAAAGTGTATGAAAAATTTCATAAAGTTGTCGTCGGTTCGAATGAGATGGCCAAAATATTTATGGAGTCGTTTAATCTCACTCCTGATCGGATTTTAAAAACAGGGGTTCCGCGTACCGACCTTTTTTTTGACTCAAAAAGCCAAAAAAAGATTCGAGACCATTGGTTTTCTCGTTTTCCGATAATGAAAAATAAAAAAGTAATCTTATATGCTCCGACATATCGAGATAACTTAATAGAAAATTTTCGGATTCAGTTAGATTTCAAAAAAATGTACGATGCTTTATGCGATGAATATATTATCATCATAAAATTGCATCCTGCAGTTCAAAAGCAGGCAAAAAATTTAGAATCAACCTATAAAGGTTTCGTTTATGATTTATCTGAATATGACAATATCAATGAATTATTAATTATTACGGATATATTAATTACTGATTATTCTTCGGTACCTTTCGAATTTTCATTATTGCAGCGGCCAATGCTATTCTTTGTTTATGATTTTGATCAATATAGCCATACTAGGGGCATTATAGAAAATTATAAAAAAGAAGTTCCGGGGCCGATAGTCTATAACACGGATGAAATTATTCATCATATTAAGAAAGGTGACTATAATATTGAAAGCATTGTTGAATTTTCGAAAAAATGGAATCAATATTCGGACGGAAAATCTAGCGAACGGCTAGTTAAGACACTGTTTAATGCAGACCATTTTAAATATAAGGGTGTAATATATGAATCAAAAATTCATGGGATTGGTAAAGAAATTCAAGGTTAAGTCAATCGTGTTAAAGATATACAAATGGATCTTTATAGTTATTTCTAAACTGCCGGTAAAAAAAAATTTTATTATTTTTGAAAGCTACTTAGGAAAACAATATAGCTGCAATCCCAGGGCAATCTATGAGTATTTGCAGAAGCATCATCCGGAATTCAAAATGGTTTGGAGTGTACAGAAAGGGTATACAGATGTTTTTGTAGAAAAAAAAGTGCCTTATCTTAAACGTTTTTCTCTAAAATGGTTGATTGCAATGGCTAGGGCGGAATATTGGGTTTTCAACACCCGGCTTCCGCTTTGGATTCCGAAGCCAAAGCATACGATATACTTACAAACTTGGCATGGCACACCGTTGAAAAAGCTGGCAAATGATATGGAAGAAGTCCATATGCCAGGAACAAATACTGAAAAATATAAGCGAAATTTCACCAATGCAGCAAAACGATGGGATTACTTAATTTCACCCAATCAATATTCAACCGAAATATTTGCACGGGCTTTTAAATTTGAAAAAACAATTTTAGAAACAGGATATCCAAGGAATGATTTTTTGTATACACATAACACAAAGCAAATAATTGATCAATTAAAGAAAAAACTGGATATTCCAGTAAAGAAAAAAGTGATTCTCTACGCTCCTACATGGCGCGATGATCAGTTTTATCAAGTAGGAAAATATAAATTTGATTTAGCCCTTGATTTAGGAAAACTAAAAGAACGATTAAAAGATGATTATGTCATTCTGTTAAGAATGCATTATTTAATTGCAGAAAACCTTGATTTAAGTAATTTTGAAGGGTTTGCTTATGATGTATCTGATTATGAAGATATTCGCGATTTGTATTTAATCTCAGATCTTCTCATCACAGATTATTCATCCGTATTTTTCGATTATGCTAATTTAAAACGACCGATCATCTTTTTTGTTTATGACATCGACAGTTATCGAAATAAACTTCGCGGTTTCTATTTTGACATTGAAAAAGAAGCTCCCGGTCCATTAGCATATACTACAGATGAGGTACTGCAACAAATTTCTTATTTTGAACGCAATAATTTTGAAGTTTCGCATTCATTTGAAATGTTCTATAATAAATTTTGTTATTTGGAAGACGGTGAAGCTTCCAAAAGGGTTGTGGAAAGTGTGTTTTTATGATGGGAAGGCCTGTAATCGCCGGAAAGCGTCATTTTTGGTAGAGTGCCTTCTCTTTTTTTACAATTAAACGCCTAGAAAAAATACAAACACATTTAATATGATAGGAATAGAAAAATTCTTTACACTAGAATAGATATTCACTCAAAATTTAATTCATTCAAAACTATAGTTGCTTAACTTACCATATTATATCAGAACGTAGTTTTTTCTGAATTTCTAGAGCTTAGTTCCTGTTTTCTCGAAGCGATTTTTGTGCAAGAAAAGTATGGATTACAAAAAAAATCAACTATTAACTATATCCAATTGAAAAGGAAATAATCATCCAATTAAATGTGGATGTGAAACGTTCCGTTTTTTCAGAATCATGATGACATAGTTCATCATGATTCTGAAAAAATACCAAAAATATAGAAACGAAGATAATCTTCAATAATTATTTAGATTTATCATCAAAATCACTTAGTATAATGTGGAATGTTTAGATTTTTATATATATTTCTAGTTGCTGCATATAGAATTTACAACCAATTTAACACACAATTCAACTTATTAACAATGCTACATGCAAATTATTTTTGAAAGGTTCACTATAAGTGGTTGTTAATTTAAAACATGATAAAATTAGCAGAATATGTTATTCGAATATAGTTTTAGAATGAATAAAACTATAATTTTGAGTTATAATGTTGTTGAGATTTACAGTTCATAAATTATTTTTAAAAATAAAATGATGCTAAAAGTTGTGGCGATATTATTTACATTATATTAAATAATGAAAAGAGGGATTCCTGTGACAGTATTGGTTACTGGAGGAGCTGGCTATATTGGAAGTCACGCTGCTGTGGAATTATTAGATAAAGGATATGATATTGTAATTGTGGATAATTTATCGAATAGCCAGATTCAATCGATCCATCGTGTTAAAGAAATAACAGGTAAGGATTTTCCATTTTATCAATATGATTTACTGGATTATGAAGCATTAGAAAATCTCTTCAAAAAATATAATTTTGATGCTGTTATGCATTTTGCAGGTCTTAAAGCAGTAGGTGAATCTGTAGAGATTCCATTGAAATATTATAGAAATAATATTATTGGTACAATTAATTTGTGTGAAATAATGAGTAAATATAATGTAAAAAAATTAATTTTTAGTTCCTCTGCTACTGTATATGGTAACCCTGATCGTGTGCCAATTGATGAATCTTTTCCTCTTTCAGCAACAAATCCATACGGTCGTACCAAATTAATGATTGAAGAAATATTACGAGACTTATATAGAGCAGATTCATCTTGGCGTATTGCAATATTAAGGTATTTTAATCCAATAGGTGCACACGAAAGTGGGAGAATTGGAGAGAACCCAAAAGGAATACCAAATAATTTAATGCCGTATATTACTCAGGTGGCAATTGGGAAACGAGAAAAACTCTATGTGTTTGGTAATGATTATGAGACTCATGATGGCACAGGAGTAAGAGATTTTATACATGTAGTGGATTTAGTGAAAGGACACTTAAAAGCACTGGAATATATTAATGATAATGAAGGAATAGAAACCTTTAATCTTGGAACAGGTACTGGTTATAGTGTCCTTGATTTGATTAATACTTTTAGTTCAGTTACTTCCAGAAAAATTCCTTATGAAATTGTTGGTAGACGTCCAGGAGATATAGGTATATGTTATGCAAATCCAGAAAAAGCCGAACGAGTTTTAGGCTGGAAAGCTGAAAAGAACTTAAAAGATATGTGTAAAGACTCTTGGAAGTGGCAGTTGGAAAATCCTAATGGCTATGAATGAAATATTATTATTTTATCTGGTTGATTCAAAGGAGAACATATATGTTTGAAATATATAAAGAGATGTGGAATCGCAGAATAATGATCCATGAACTCTCCTTACAAGAGATAAAAAGAGAATATGCTGGTACATTATTGGGTTTCTTATGGGGACTTATAAATCCCCTAATGCGAATTGCTGTATTTTGGTTTGTATTCAGTATTGGAGCACGTGCTAGTATACCAATTAAAAATGATGTTCCTTATATAGCTTGGTTGGCTGTAGGCATGGTAGCGTGGTTTTTATTGAATGATGGTTTTCGACTTTCCCAAAAATCGTTTCGGAGTAAAAGAAATATTATTAAAAATACACCATTTCCAATACCTATATTACCAGCAGTTCAAATTTTATTTTCTTATTATAAACATTTAATATTATTTGTTGTAATTGGTATAGTATTAGCAGTAACTTTGGATACAATATCTTTTTGGTGGTTACAAATCTTTTATTATGATTTTGCTGCCTTAATGCTCCTTTTGGGGTTGGGTTCTGTTACTGCACCTATAGTAGCTATTAGTAAAGATTTTGGAAGATTTTTGGACACTGTATTAGTTTTTTTATTTTGGATGACTCCTATTTTTTGGTCTCCAGAGAATCTGGGGATAGCAGAAAATCTTGTAAAAATAAACCCATTTCATTATATTGTACAAGGATATAGAGACTCACTTTTATTCGGTATTGGTTTTTGGGAATATCCAATATATACATTATATTTTTGGCTGATTGTATTAATTTTATTTATTTTAGGTAATTATCTCTATAAACGAATGAAGTCGATATTTTTAGATATTTTATAATTTTGTTTTTGAAAGGAGGGTTTATTGTGGAAATTGCTGTTAGTGTGAAGAATGTAACTAAAAAATATCGGTTATATAAAGATAAATGGGGCCCGATCAAAGAAATATTTTCAAAAAAAAAATATCATAATGAATTTTTTGCTCTAAAAAATATTTCACTAAATTTTCCTAAAGGAGAAACTATAGGTGTTTTAGGTGCAAATGGTTCTGGGAAGTCTACTTTGTTAAAAATTATTACAGGTATTGCTGAACCTAATTCAGGAACAGTTGAAGTTAACGGTTCTCTCGTCTTTTTAGATGTTAGTTCTGGTATTGATCCAGAATTAAGTGGATACGAAAATATTTTTATGAAGGGTATTTTATTAGGATACTCAAAAAAAGAGATGATGGAAAAAATTGATGATATTGTAGAATTTTCAGAGTTAAAAGAATTTATTTATCAACCTGTAAAAAATTACTCTTCAGGTATGAAATCAAAGTTAGGATTTGCAATTTCCGTAAATGTAGACCCTGATATCTTAATTGTTGATGAAGCATTGGCTGTTGGAGATGAATTATTCCGAAAAAAGTGTATGAATAAAATGAATGAATTCAAAAAACAAGGGAAAACCATAATCTTTGTTAGTCATGATAAAAACGCTGTTGAATCGTTTTGCTCAAAAGCTGCATGGATACATCAAGGGGAATTAATTACGTATGGTGACTCTAAATTTGTCTCATCTATTTATTATGATTTTATTAGTGGAAAGAAATCCCTTGAATCAATAAGATCAGAAGTTCGATATAATCATTCAATAGAAGAGGTTTATTATTCTATCATGAATGAGGAAGGTTTTTTATTGGGCATAAACGGTTTTATATATGATCAAAAGAATATAAATAAGAATGAACAGTTTCAATTAATTATACGTGATACGCGTACAGGAGAAGCTATAAGTAAACCAATTGAAAAAAAGTATAATTCTCAGTATGATCACGAAATGAAAAAGAATAATGCGTTTTCTGTTGTTTTTTCAGAAAAGGAATTTCCGTTTTTTTTTAAACCAGGTAAGTATTCTTTTAATGTTTGTTATAAAAACGAAAATGGTAAAGTGGTTGAATTTCCACTATGGGCAGGAAATGTTGATATTATTAATAATGAAAACTCGGATATCAGAAGAGGACGTTTTAAATATAAATTATTGATGAAAAATGATCGTTTGGAATTAATTATTGATAACCATGATAAAGTGGAACAACAAATTAATCGAATTTGGTTTGAGGACAATCTACTTAACATAGAAGGTGTTGCGTTTGTAAGAGGTTTTGAAACAAAAACAGCTGATGATGTTTCGATAACATTGCATCTAATTAATTTAAAAACATTTGAGAGAAAAGATTATCCTTGTATTATAAGTGAAACCGAAGAAATTACGGAAAATCCTAAATTTAATCCGCAAGGGAAAATTTACAACTTTTCTAAATTTAATGTTTCACTTGATATAAATAAACTTAAAAGTGGTAAGTATGAGTGTTTATTAACGTACAAAATGAATAACAAACCTAACCATGAATTTTTAATTTTAGCTTGGGCTTCTAAGAAAAATGAGTATCCTTCTGATGAAGAACCATATATATACGACAAACAAATAATAAAAATAAACACAGAAACTAAATATCTTCAGATCGAAAAAAATATAAATAAATAACAAAACTTAATCACGATACATCATGATTAAATACGTACTTGAGGAGTCGAAGTATGCAAAGTAAGAACATAGTTTTTGTATTAAATGAGTATAACGGACTAGGAGGGGCTCAAAGAGTTGCTTCTATTTTGGCAGATGAATTCGTGAAAGATGGTCATAACGTATCTGTTTTAAGTATCAATGAAAAAAAAGGAGATTCAAGTTATTTTTCAAAAGACATCCCAGTAAAAGTGTTACATCCAGATGGTTATCGCGCTCCTTTTCCGATCGAAATATCTTCTAATTTGAGATCATTAAAATTTAAAAAGGTTTTAGCTGAATTAAAACGTCGCTACCTCTTAGATAAAAAGAGAAAAGAAGTTAAAGAATTTTTTAATAAGTATGGAGAACAAGAGGTTTTTGTTATTGTTGTTCAAGTTTATGGTATGCAATGGATTGAGCCGATTTTATATCAACCGAATATTAAAATCATTGGACAAAGTCATGAAAGTTATAAAGCTTCAAAAGGTTCACATCGTTATAAAAGGATATTGAAGTATTATCGTCAAGTATCAAAATTTTTATTGCTTACAGAAAAAGATAAAGAATACTTTGAAAATCAAGGTTTTAACAATTGTGATGTTATCTATAATCCGACTACATTCCGGCAAAAAACTAATCCACAAGAAATTTATGCAAACAAAACAGTTGTTTCAACCGGTAGACTAGTTGATGACAAAGGGTTCGATGTATTAATTGAAGCATTTGCTAAAGTATCAGAAGATATCCCAGAGTGGAAATTGCATATTTATGGTGATGGTCCAGCAAAGGAATCCTTGTTAAGTCTCATTGATGTTTTAAATATGAATGAAAAAATTATATTGAAAGGTGAAACAGACGATGTTAAGGCTGCTTTAACTGCATCTAGCATTTTTGTTTTGACATCAAGAGCTGAAGGATTACCCATGTCATTAATAGAAGCGCAATCATGTGGGTTACCTTGTATTTCTACAGATTGTGCACCAGGGATTCGGGAAATCATAAAGGAATACGAAAATGGATATATTACTCCTGTAGATGATGTAAACTTGATATCTCGTCATATAAAACGTCTTGCATTAAATTTTGACTTATTCTCCTTATTTTCTGAAAATGCGTACAGAAGCAGTCAAAGATTTGATAGGACAGTGATTAAAAATCAGTGGTATAAGCTGTTTGATGAACTGGGAGGGCAACAATATGAATACTTATCAGAATAACAAAATTCAGAAAAAACCAAAGCTCTCGGTTGTTGTCATAGCTTATAATAATGAATTATATATTGAAGAGGCTCTGGAATCTTTAGACGAGCAAACGTTTGATGATTTTGAAGTAGTAGTAGTAAATGATTTTTCCTCTGATCGTACAGGTGAAATAATAGACCGCTTTGTAGAAAATAGACCAAAATTTAAAGTTATCCATCTTTCAAAAAATAGCGGGGGTTGCAGCACACCAAGAAATACTGGTATTGCTAATTCAACTGGTGAATATATTATGTTTCTTGATGGTGATGATTGGTATACAAATGATGCTTGTGAGAAAATGGTTGCAGCAATTGAACGGACAAATTCAGATTTTGTTGCAGGACAAGTTATACGTACAAATAATTATGAAATTTGGTATCATAGACAGATTTATTCTAAGGAACGGATAAATATCAATATTAGAGAATTTCCTATGTTACTATTTGATAGTTTATCAGTTAATAAAATTTATAAACGATCATTTCTTGATAAATATAATTTGCGTTTTCCTGAAGGTATTCACTATGAGGATATTGTTTTTACTGGAAAAGCTTATTTTCTAGCTAATTCAGTTAGTATTATTCCGGAACCTATATATTACTGGAGAGTAGTTGAGGATGCTGCTAATAAATCAATAACAAATCGCAGGACTGATTTTGATAATTTTAAAAATAGAATAATAGCACATAGATTATTTGACAAATTTCTTCGAGATCACAATTTTACTCTATATCAAACAAATAAAAATAATAAATTTCTTCGACATGATTTAAAGTTATATACAAATGATTACTTATTATATGATGAGGAGTATAAAAGGAAGTTCCATAAACTCATTAAACAGTATTTGCATGAGGTTATGGATGAATATGCATTTTTACACTTACCTGAGAAAGAACGTATTATGTATTATCTGTTGTATATAGGAGATAATGAGGCTTTTGAAGATTATGTAGCCTATATAAATGGTTTGGATACTAAAACAAATAGGATTTACAATATAGGAGGACAATATTATTTTAAATCATCTTTTTTAGAAGGAAATCATGAAAAATTTCTCAAAATAAGCCAACTAGAGATTGACTACAGAATAAAAAATATTAAGTTAGAACATGATGTTTTTACATTTAAAGCGGAGGTAAATGTAGTTTCAATCGATAATTCGGAAATTAAAATTAATTGGAGATTAAGAAATAAACAAACAGGAGATATCATATATCCTGAAGAAAATAGTAACAATTATGTGAAATTTAATCTTAAAAATATAACTTTTGGTAACTATTACCTATCCTTATTTATTTACCATATGGGAAATATTCATAAAAGGCTAGTTAAAAGTTCAAAGATAATTGATTTACCGAATATAAAAAGAGAAGATAATAGAACAATCAAGAAAATTTTTGTAAATCATAAAGACTCCTTTGCTTTAAGGGTAACTCCTACTAAAAGAATAGATCAAATAAAATGGATGTATATAAGAAGAAAAAATGCAATGAAAAATAAAAAAGTGAATACAATTCGGTTAAAATTAAATAATTATGCAAAACAAATTATTGAGAAATTACCTGTTCGTTCGAAATGGATAGTATTTGAAAGCCATATGGGGAAGCAATATAGTGATAGCCCAAAATATATATACGAAGAAATGTACAAATACAAAAGTAATTATAAATATATTTGGTCCTTAGAGAGTCCAGATACGGTTGAAATACCAGGTCCAGCAATAAAAGTTAAAAGAAATAGTTTAAGACACTTCTATTATTTAAATAGATCAAAATTTTGGGTTGACAATCAAGGAATTGCACATTTGGCTAGAAAAAAAGACAAACAAATATATCTACAAACGTGGCATGGTACACCTATAAAGAAAATGGGTTATGACCAGAAGAAATTACCTAGTAAAGAAGAATTAAAAAGATTAAAGCTCCAGACAAATGCATGGGATTATTTTATTTCTCCTAATAACTATAGTACAAAAATTTTCAGAAGAGCTTTTAGATATGGTGGGGAAATTATTGAAACTGGTTATCCTAGAAACGATATATTAATAAAACAACCTGTAGAAATTTCAAATAAAGTACGGGACATTTTGGGAATACCTTCTGATAAGAAAGTTATTCTATTTGCACCAACATTTCGTGATTGGGATCCAAATTCTTTTCAAACAACTTATACTGACATACTAAAACTTAGTAAAAAAATTGATAATAATTCAATTATTTTGTTACGGCTTCACTATCTGTTGTCTAATAAAATTTCACAAATACCACTTCCATCAAATGTTATTAATGTGTCAACGTACCAAGATATTCAGGAGATATATTTAATATCTGATGTTTTAATAACTGACTATTCATCTGTAATGTTTGATTATGCTTTATTAAAACGTCCAATCATTTTTTATTGTTATGATCTAGAAGAATATATGTCAAGACGAGGTTTATATTTTAATCTTCTTGAAAAAGCTCCTGGTCCAATTTGTAAAAAAATTGATGACGTCATATTTTATTTAGATAATATTCAAAAGTTTAAAGAATTTGAAACAAGATTTGAGCGGTTTATTTTGGAATATGGTAATCTTGAAGATGGACAAGCTGCCTTAAGAGTAATTAATAAGGTTTTTGACAAAAGATAAAAAAGAGTTGCACGACTAGCAACTCTTTTTGCTCTATTGGCAAAATATCAGTTCTATAATAATTGATGCTTTTCTCAGACCAGCTAAGAAAAATCAAAAGACATGTAACCATTCTTTCACTTTATAACTTGTCCGTATAACCTCATTGTGATCATTGATTATTGATAAGAGTTTGTTCAGTATAAGTGTAGAAAGTATCGGGAGAAGTACGAACTAATGTAGAGAGTGAACGGGAACGGCATTAGGTACAAACTATAGTTTTTAGAATAATCTCTGTTATGTTTTAAGTAAAGAGAACAGTTAGAGTACAAACTGTTTGATTTTTGGTTTAATACAAGAAATTAAGCGAGGAGAATCATTTTCGATTTTGAACGGTTGGGGAAATAAAAAGAACCAACCAGAAGTTTTTAAGTAGTCAATGCTGATGAGATGTTAAACAACTGCAAGATGTCATTCAAAGTTGGATGGAGTAAACCATTCATAAGTATCTTGAAGTTTTCATAGAAAAAAGAACCATTCACTTCTTTAATGAAGCGATACGATTATACTTTAATTAGCCATCATTAACGAGAATTGTTTTACATCTATGCTAAGACTATTTTTATACGTCTAACAAAATTTTCATGATGCTTACCCATGAAGGTAAAAAAATGAACATATTTAATATAAAAGTCCAAAGGAATTAATGGATCATGAAAATTATATTTAGATCGATAATTTGAATATCTACAAAGAAAAGCAAAAGTCACTTGGATAAGAATTTGAAATATTTTATCAAATTGTTTATGATTTTTAAGAATCAGGAATTTATTAGGTTTTAAGAATCAATAAAATATAACAAAAGCAAAACGAAATAGTTACTACCATAATAACTTCAAGATTTTCAAAGCAATAAAGGTAGTTAATCACTTTATATTTGAAAAAGAACCGTAAAAATCTATCTTGGGGTGATTTTTTTGTTTCCAGTTGTTTCTATTGTTATTCCTGTATACAATTCTGCACCCTATTTAGATTCATGCTTGAATTCAGTTGTTAATCAGACTTACCAATCTTTTGAGGTAATAATTATTAATGACGGATCAACGGATAATAGTGAAGAAATAATAAAAAGATACGAAAAGAGTGATAAGAGATTTAAGTTATTTTCACAAGAGAACCACGGATTAGGATATACACGTAATAAGGGAATTCATTTAAGTAAAGGTAAGTATATTTTCTTTTTAGATTCTGATGATTTAATACCACATAACGCAATTGAATTACTTGTAAATGCGATAGAAAAAAATAATGCTGATTATGCAGTTGGGAAAGTTGTTCGATTTAATAATAATCGTAAATATATTCCTATTAGGCATTTAGAGTTTAATTTATATAAAGAAAATACTTTAACTAATATTATGAAAAATCCAGAGTTGTTACAAGATAGCATTGCTTGCAATAAACTTTGGAAAAAAGATTTATTAATTGAAAATGATTTATATTTCAGAGAAGGCAAGTATTACGAAGATTTATTTTTAACGTTGAAAGCAGCAGTTCTTGCCAAAAATATTGAAGTGATTTCAGATATTGTCTATCTTTGGAGAGTTAGGGATGATGAAAATAAGCCTTCAATTACACAACAGCAAATGAGACTTGAAAACACATTGGATCGACTCAGTGCTCTAGAAAATAATAGAAAATGGTTAATTAATACAGGTGTTGATTGCAAAATTATTAAAGAACATGATTTAAAAAGTTTATTAGACGTATTAAGATTACATGTTTTAAAATACGCTTTAGTCAGAGAAGAAGAAAGAGATCAATGGATAAGGAGTGTTATATCATTCTTAAATCAAATTCCATTAGAAGTTGTGGATAAGCTTCCAGATATGGAAAAATGTTTATATACATTGTTAATGAATAATAATCACCTAGATCTTAAGTTATTTTCTCTGATGTTAACAAATACCGAAAATAGCCCTATAGTTACACAAACAAAAACTAAATTTATTCTCAATGGTAATAATAAAAAATATGAAGTAACACATTTTTTAAAACCAACAATGATTGTCACAAACATTAAAAGAAAGGGTTGGGAATGGTATTTATATGGACATTTAACTGTTCCAAAAGCTTCAAATAAAATTGAAGGTAAACTTAATATTATTAGCAGAATAGACAATCAATTACTATTTACAGTTGAAGTACATTCTAAACCAACTGAAAAAAACTCCTGTTATCCATATGAAAAACAGATATTTAATTTTAAGTTAAGCCCGGATATACTTTTAAAAGTAACAAAAAAATCTGTATTTGATGTTTTCTTTTGTTTGAATGCGTATCCAAATTATCGCTGGGCAAGAGTTAGACTAGATTCAAATATAAAAGATTTTTATAATATACATAAGGGTTTTAAAATTGTGTCGTTATATAGTACTCATTATGGGAATTTAAGTATAAAAATTCAAAGGATTAAAATAACTAAATTTTTGGCAAAAAAGATTAAAGTTCTTTATAAAAAATATATATTAAAAAATAATAGTAATTGAGTGAATTTCAAAATTCCAAGTCCTTGTGGCCCAAGGGTTTCAAAATATAAAAAAGGAAGTACCTCTCCAAGTCTTGTATAATGGTAATTGACGAGAAAACCAAAAAAGACTGGAGGGTTACTCCCTGTGACCATTAGACGACAAATGAGTTTGTTTGGCATCCAGCAATTATATGAGATGGAACCTACCCATCGATACGATGCCATTATTTCAGCTATAAATCTTGATAAAATCTGCTATTCATTAACCAAGAAGTCCCATCTTGATGCACCTGAAGAATTAAACTATGCAGCCATGGTGATTTCAGGTTTTGTGCGGTATGTTGAACGAATCCCAACCGTTAAAGATCTTGTGAAACGGTTGAATGAAGACATTGCTTTTAAGTTAAATTGCGGTTTTCTCGTATCAGATAACACGTCTTCTGAGGCCTCTTATTCCCGGCTTATTACCAAACTGGAAGAGTCGAACATTTTGGAAGAAGTACAGGAACAAGTGATCACCCAGGCGGTAGCCGAAGGGTTTATCACGGATGACACAGTTGTCATCGATGCCACTCATTTTGAGGCTCGTGACCAGGCGCCTCCAAAGGAAGAAAAGCCTAAAACCGAACCGAAAAAACGTGGAAGAAAGTCCAAAGAAGAACGGGAAAAGTGGTTGGCTGAACAAACTGAAAAAGAAGCGAATCTTACACTTTTCGAAAAGAAAATGGAAGTTCAGCTGGATGCTCCTTTAGATGACGCTCTGAAGTTCCTCAAGAACCGAAATGGGGCATTAAAAAGAACAGCGAAGGCAAAAATGTATTTTGGTTTGGCTATAAGGGCCATTTGGCTGTCAGCACAACCAGCCAATATATTTTACAAACGCTATTCTCTTCGGGCAGCCTGAATGATGGAAAGGCAGCGATTCCTTTGCTTAAAGGGATTCAGGAGCGCTTATCTCTTCCTTTTTTGCGTTACGAAGTAATGGATGCCGGTTATGATTACGAACCCATTTATAAACAGGTTTACCGCATGGGACAACATTCAGTGATTGCCTACAATAAACGGAATAAAGTCTGAACCAATCGGATTTGATAAGCATTTCGCTCCAACCTGTTTCAGAGAGCACTCTTATCGCTACGACAGCTACGATGCCAAATATGAAACACTGAAATATACGAGGCCAAAAGAATGTGTTGACTGCCCGCTGGCAAATGAAGGCATCTGCCAAAAAGTGTATAAAGTCAAAATCACGACAGACCTTCGAAAATACACAGCTCCTGCCCGGGGATCCAAGGCATGGAAAAATATTTTCAAACGTCGTACTGCAGTAGAACGGGTGAATGCATATTTAAAGGAGTACTTTCAGCTAAACAATGTTCGTTACCGGATCGGAAAACGGGCAAAAGTACATTTCGATCTTGTAACGCTTATTTACAATGCATCAAAACTAGCCGCAGAACGCATAAACGCAATGTTAAATCAAGGGCAACAAGCTGCATAAACCTAAGACAATTTAAAAAAACGGCAATTTAGAAATTCTGCAGGTCTTTGTATTTTTAAAAAGAGCAATTATGAAATTGATTCAGTTAATAAGGATTTTTAATTCCTTTTTAAAGCAATTTAACCATATGCATTTACTCAGTAAAATATTGAAGGTTAGATAAATTCTTTTGATTGGGATAAATGCTCTACGTAGTATCAATATGTTCATACGCTTTACGAACGTTGTTTTTTGCCTTCTTTCAGTTCAGTTGAGTAGTCCTATCCTTCATTGATCACTTTGAATTTATTGTGTAATTTTAGGTTGGTGAGAATGGTAATCAAACTAATATTGTTCACTTCACAGGAATTAGATTTTTTAATACAAACTCAATTTATGAAATATGAAGAATTAGCTGGTAATCATTGATTGGTTCTGTTTCAAACAAATTAATTCATAGTTAGTTCATTCAGACGACGTTTTTTGCTTCAAATAATACTAAGCTTGAATTCCATTAAATTAGTTGTTAAAGTACCGATAAATATTATAAAGAGTATTGAAGAGGGGTGATAATATAAGTCAGTCGTATCTGAAGTATATGGGAAGAATCATACAAGAATGAATATGGAGGTAATAATGAAAAAAGTAGTAATTTCATTTACTATACTATCAACTTTAGTATGGTCGTTTCCTGCTGAATTATTAGCTGTTGAGAATGAAAATGTGATAGTTGAACCGAGTACTGAGAAGGAATTAATACCTAATAATGTCCAAGAAGGAGAAATTAGTAGTGGGACTCAGAAAAATGATAATGGAATAGACTCGATAACCTCTAACAAAAATTCAGAAGTCCCATCGCAAATTAAACAGGAAGATATTACAGTAGAAAGTACACAAAATAAAACCAATAAATATATTGAGCAAACAAAAGACCAAGTAGAAGGAAGAGATGAGTTAACTGATCCAAATGAAGCAAATAGTAAGAATGTTAGAAAGAGTAATATAGAAATCCAAGCATTTAATCTAACAAAAGTAACACCAACAGAAAGTGCCACAAGCAAGCTTGGTCGAATTCAAAGGCAAGATGCCAAAATCTATAAAACTATAGGAGAAGATTCCTCTAGTATAACGGCCGGTACGAAATATACAAATAAAGTGTTTTATATTAAAAAGCAAGCAGAACTAAATGGACAAGTTTATTACTTAATTAGCACAGTGGCGAGTGCCACAAATGGTGTTATTGGCTGGGTGAAATCCAGTGATATGTGGGCGCAAAACCATGTGGCTGTGGATCATAAAGACAAGACATTCTACTTAAAAGGAACAGGTTGGGCATATACAGATCCGTGGGGAGCAACTCAGGATGTAATATACAATAACTTAACGCCATTTAAAAATCAGGTATTTAAAGTCAATTTAACAGAAAAAGTAGGAGAAGCGATTTGGTACCGCGGTTATTTAGAAAATGGGAAGAAAGTATGGATTCAAGCGTATAATGTAACGACAAATGTACAATTGCCAAAAGAAAGTGCCACAAGCAAGCTTGGCCGAATTCAAAGGCAAGATGCCAAAATCTATAAAACTATAGGAGAAGATTCTTCTAGTATAACGGCCGGTACGAAATATACAAATAAAGTGTTTTATATTAAAAAGCAAGCAGAACTAAATGGACAAGTTTATTACTTAATTAGCACAGTGGCGAGTGCCACAAATGGTGTTATTGGCTGGGTGAAATCCAGTGATATGTGGGCGCAAAACCATGTGGCTGTGGATCATAAAGACAAGACATTCTACTTAAAAGGAACAGGTTGGGCATATACAGATCCGTGGGGAGCAACTCAGGATGTAATATACAATAACCTAACCCCATTTAAAAATCAGGTATTTAAAGTTAATTTAACAGAAAAAGTAGGAGAAGCGATTTGGTACCGTGGTTATTTAGAAAATGGAAAGAAAGTATGGATTCAAGCGTATAATGTTATACAATCAATTACTATCTATACAAAATATAATATAACTTTGGTAGAAGCTTTAAATATGCAATTACAATTAAAAGAGCCGCCCAAAACAGACAAAGAATATAATACATTTGTTTCTAAAAGTTATATAAATAGTAAAAACGAAGTAACTGCATCAACGTTGAATGTAAGAGGTGGACCAGGAACTGACTATTGGATAGTAGGTCAACTGAAAAAAGGTGATAGAGTTACCATAATAGGTGAGAAAGATGGTTGGTATCAAATTGAATTTACAAAAAATCGTCAATGGGTTAATGCTAGTCCAAGTGATGTTTTATATTATTTGAATCCAGCTAACTTTATAAATGATCCAATTCAAAGATTCCAATTTCTCGATTTATCAAAACCAAGTGGGGCTTCTGCTGAAACGTTGAATAAATTTCTAAAAGGTAAAGGTGTTTTAGAAGGTAAAGGCGCAGCATTTGTTCAAGCTAGTCAAATTCATGGTATTAATGATGTCTATTTAATATCTCATGCGTTATTGGAGACTGGAAATGGTACTTCAAGTTTGGCAAAGGGTATAGAAGTAGGTAAAGATAAATTTGGCAATCTTGTATTAGTGACATCAGCAAATAGAAGTAGTTTAAAAGAGATTAAGAAAACATATAATATGTTTGGTATTGGAGCTGTAGACGGAAACGCTCTGCAGGCAGGAGCGTTTCGAGCTTACAAAGAAGGTTGGTTTTCACCGGAACAAGCAATAATTGGTGGAGCAGCTTTTATTGGTAATAGCTATATAAAGGCTGGTCAAAATACTTTATATAAAATGCGCTGGAATCCAAAACATATGGAAACTAAAGGTGCAGCTGGCCATCAATATGCTTCAGATATTGGGTGGGCATCAAAACAAATAAGCTCAATATATAATTTATATCAGAAATTAGAATTATATAGTTTAATTCTTGATATACCGGTTTATAAGTAATTTGATTGTCCTAAACACACATTACTTGCAAAAAGTAGGTAATGTGTGTTTTTCATTTTAGCTTATAGAGAAATAGTTTTATGTTAGAAATAATCTCTTCAAAAAACAATATTTGAGGATTTTATTATTTTAAAGAAGTTAAAGGTAATAACCAAGTTTAGAGAAAGTTAGATGACGTAATCAAAATGGCATTTACTCATATGGGGTGAATCTGCAAATAAATTCGGTCATCTCGCTAGTTTGTCATGAGCTAAATAGTAAGTTTATCTATCAAGAATAATTGATTATCTTTTTTTTGAACGGTAATAATTAAAGCATGAAGAAAATTTTTGAATGTATTAATTTATTGTAAAAATTTTTTAAATCTCATATTTTGAGCTTTCGTCAATTGTAAAATAATATCATATCAGCACATAAATATTCACATTTTTGGAGGGGTTGTGTTTGAAGGTCGTTTTATCAGGTTTTTTTGGTGCGGGGAATACGGGAGATGAAGCTATATTGGAATCAATGATCGATAATTTAAGGGAGGAAATTGATCCGATTAATATAACTGTTTTTTCACTGTCCCCTGAAGAGACCTCACGGAAGCATCAAGTAAAAAGTATATATAGAGGCTGGCGTCGTGATTTTCTAAAAAAGATTCAGGCACTTCGCGAGGCTGATCTATTGTTAAGTGGAGGCGGAGGGCTTTTGCAGGATACATATTCGACAAAATTTTTATTTGGACCTTTGCCATATTATTTATTAATTGTGTTTTTAGCGAAGCTGTGTGGAACGAAGGTAATGTTTTTTTCCCAAGGTATCGGGCCGATTGAAACCCGATGGGCAAAAATTTTAATGAAAATATTTGCAAATATGGCAGACTTTATAACAGTAAGGGATGAGTTTTCAAAGGATTTGCTTATAAAATTGGGGATAAATAAGCCGAAAACAGTCGTAACGGCGGATATTGTGTTTGCTTTTAAAATAAAGCAGGATGATGCCTGTTATAAAAGTTTACCGTTAACAGGTAAAGAAAAAATTATTGCTGTCTCAGTTCGTCCATGGTTTCGTCATCATCAGGCATTTCAAGTTTTAGCGGACGCGCTAGATGAATTAATTGAAAAGGATCAATTCACGCCCGTCTTTGTTCCAATGGAGGGAGAACATGACAGGATACAGTCTGAAAAAGTGATGGGTTTAATGAAGAACCGTGATAAGTGCTATATTTTGAACACTGACTTTAAACCGCATCAATATTTATATTTTTTTAGGCATGCCAAAATTGCGATTGGTATGCGGCTTCATTTCCTTATCTTTGCCGCCAAAATGGGGATACCGCATATTGGAATAAGTTATGATCCGAAGGTAAAAAACTTTCTGGAAAGAACCGGATTGTGGTGTTATTCTTTTTCAATGGAAAATCTTGAAAAGCAGCGCTTGCTGGAAAACTTCCGGGCAATATTGATGGAGAAACAAAACGTTAAAATGAAATTAACAAAAAGTATTCAAGATTTGCAGCAGGAAGCAAAAAGGAATATTTATCTCATGAAAGAAAACTTTTTGTAAATGTTTATGGTAAAGAAGGTGTCATGATGTCAACACTCAAAAAAGCGGCGATTTGGTCAACGATCTTGGCTATTGTTTTGAAGCTTTCCGGTTTTTTAAGAGAAAGTATCATGGCCAAGGAGTTTGGTGCAAATGAGTATACGGATGGTTATTTAATTGCTTTTTCGTTCATAACATTAGTCGTAACAATGATTTCTAGCGGATTTAATCACGCTTTTTTACCCTTATATATAAAAGAGAAAAGCAAAAATAGCCATTTAGCTGACCAGAATGCAAATGCGGTATTAAATTATACCGTTTTCATTTTTTTATGTTTATCAATTGTTGCATTTCCTATCTATCCACTATTTTTAAAAACTCTATTTCCGGCTATGAATGCTGTAACCGAACATGTAGCCGTTAAAATAACCGCAATTTTTCTGCCTTTTATAAGTCTCATTGTGTTAAGCGGAATATTGGATACGTATTTGCAAAGTAAAAGAAGTTTTATCCCGGCTCATGTATCAAAATTATTGCCGACATTGTTTGCTGCAATATTTGCATTGGCCTTATCGAAAGTATTTGAAATTTATAGCTTAATTTACGGTTTTATTTTCGGAACTTTTTTCGGCGTGTTGATTCAATTTTTTTATTTAAAAAAAAATGGATATCATTGGTCTTTAACTTTTCATATTGAAAAACAATTTCGGAAAAGCATTATTGTTTTATTTCTTCCTTCTGTTGCCAATTCTGTTGTCGGGCAAATCAATATGTTCGTTGACAAAATGTTTGCTTCAGGCACCATTAGCGGAGCTGTCACCTACTTAAATAATGCTTCCTTAATTGTAAGCATTCCATTCACTATTTTCAGCACAACGATTGCGGCCATTATATTTACCATTTTGTCTGAAAAGGCAGGGGAAGATCGAAGCTTTGAGGGAACCGTTTTTCTTGGTGTTGAATCATCCGTTCTATTTTTATTGCCAATTACAATTGGTGTCATGTTGTTGGGCGATTTAGCCATTTCATTTGTATATGAAAGGGGGGAGTTTTCGAGTACGGATACAGAAAAAACATTTGCTGCCTTGATTTATTATGCTCCATTAATTATCTTGCAAGGTACACAATCAATTGTTTCTAAAGCGATTTATGTGAAAGGAAAGACAGTATTTTTGTTTTTGGTTAGTGTTAGCACAATAGGGCTAAATGTGATTTTAAATTATTTGCTTTCAGCAAAATTTGGATATACTGGTTTAGCTTTATCCAGTTCAATTGTTTCGTTATATTATCTTGTTTTTACGATCATTTATGTTTATCGCCAATTTCACGCTAGCGAACGAATAAAACTATTTCGGCTTTTAACAAGGGTTGTTGTTCCAAGTTTGATGATGGTCGCCGCCATCATTTTGACAAGAAAAATAGCTTTTTTGCAAAATTTTTGTTCATTGTTTCAGCTGCTGATCATTTCTATAGTTGCTGCTATCGTATATGTTATTGGCATATATATTTTCTATCGGGACGGTTATAATCGCTTCAAAAAGCTGTTAATGAAATAATTATGAAGGAATCTTTACGATTTTGTAATGCTCCTGTTTGGAAACATCAATAATTTCTTAAAAATGGTTTGCTATGATTATTGGTATGAAAACATAATAAATTAGAAAAGATGATGATGATTGGGTGATAATGATGGAACGGTTAAGGAATGCTTCGTTCATGATTTCGCTAATATTATTAGTTTGCGCTTTATTTACCTCCAATCCATATATTGGCTATGTCATTTCGTTGCTCATTGTTGCATTAACTGTGGCAAATTGGAAGTCCGCCATTTTCGTTTTGATTGTCTATTTCCCGATTCGGCCATTTTTAATTGAAATGAATGCGGGATTGAAATATTTGGGGGACGGAATCATTCTCGTGTTGTTTTTTCTTGTTATCTTACAAAAAATTTTCATACATAAAGAATGGTTTGGGCGGACGTTTTTATTTTCAGTCTTTTTTCTTCTCTTTTGTTTAATTGGTGCTGTTTCAGCATTCATAACCGGCGTGGAGATAACTTCCATTATTTTTCAAATCAGGGCATTTGTACTTACATTTTTATGTATGATCATTATTAGTGAATTGAAAATTACTGAAAAAGACATTGCCCAATTTTTCTTCGTTACTGTCTGTTTGGCCGCTGTTTTATCTGTTCATGGCTTAATTGAAAAGCTATCATTGCGCACATTGCTCCTTCCAGAAGCGTGGGCTCAAATGGATTTGGCAGAAACAAACCGAATTCGCATTTATGGACTTGCCGGTAATCCGAACATTTTAGCGACTTATTTAATGATTTCGTTTTTTTCGGTTTTTTATTTCATCAAAAAGTTTGAACGCTTTAAACCACTTTTTTTTGTGATTGCAACACTAATTTTTGGAGTTGTTTTATTGACCTATTCAAGAGGAACCATTCTTTCATTTGCAATTGCTTATCTTGTTTTTATTGTTGCAACTCGGCAGTGGAAATTGGCGAAATCGCAAATCATTGTGATGGCAACTGCTCTGATTATCGTATTTTTGCCGACTGCTTATACTGCTGAATATATGGAAAATCATTTTAAAGACAAGCAGCTGGCAGAACAATCTCAGAAGACGATACATAAAGAGAACCGTTATTTGGACATGTTTTCTGATGATACGATTGCCAAAAGCACAGAGAGCGGCAGAATTTTTGTTATAAAAAAGGGGATAGAAATTTTCAAAGATTATCCGCTGATTGGGACCGGTTTCGGAACTTTTGGCGATTCAGCTTCATGGGCGTTTGGTTCACCTATTTTAAAGGAGTATGGAATTCATAATCCCATCTATTCGGATAATCAATATATTCAAATATTAGTTCAGACAGGTGTAATAGGCGCTTTGTTTTTCTTTCTTTTTTTTGTTGTGTTAATCATTACGATTATTCGCAGTCATTGCGAAAAAATTGAAAAATGGATAGTGCTGGCGTTTTTAATAGCTGGAGCGGCAGCGGCGGCATTCTATAATATTTTGGAAGATAAAACATTTACGCTTTATTTTTATATTGTTTTGGGTTTCTTGTTAAACAAGCACCGGAAATATTCCATTCAATCAAAAAATGTAGGGGATGAGTTATGAATATTTTAATGACAACCATTTTTGAAATTCCGCATGAGGGCGGCTTATCAACACATGTTCTAACTTTAAAAAATGGATTAGAAGAGCTTGGGCATAACGTCGATATATTGTCATTTTCTAGTATGAATCCCATTTTGAAAAAAATTTATGCCCAAGCACCAGGATATTTGCTCAATAAGATTCAAAAAGGAAAAGGACAGGTGATCAATGATGGCCAACGGAAAAAAATGTTGAAATCGATATTGAAAAAAACAAAAAAGCGTTATGACGTCATCCATTGCCATGATGTGTACGCTGCTCTTGCAGCTGTTGAAAGCAACATGCCGACAGTTGCAACCGTACATGGATATTTTTCATATGAAGCGATCAGCAGGGGAGCAATTTTGAAGGACAGTAAAGAAGATCAATATATCCAGCTGATTGAAAAGGAGGCATATAAAAAAGCGGACCATTTAATAGCAGTTGACACAAGAATTCAACAATATATTTTTGATAAAACAAATAAAAAAGCGACCGTTATAAAAAATTTTATCAATACAAATGAATTTAAGCCGCAATTATATCATAAACAAGAAGTTCGAAAACGTTTGGGCCTTCCAGAAAACAGGAAGATCTTATTTGTACCACGAAGATTGACGGAGAAAAACGGGGTCATTTATCCAACACTCGCACTCCCTAATGTATTAGAAATATTTCCAGAAACGTTATTAGTTTATGCTGGTACAGGGGAGCAAATGGAAAATATTTCAGCAAAAGTGCAACAATTACAATTAGAAGATCATGTTCAGCTACTAGGCTCTGTTCCTCATGACCAAATGATGCAGCTTTATTCCGCGGCTGATGTTGTGCTAATACCCAGCGTTCACTCCTATGGAGTAGAAGAGGCGACATCGATTTCGGCCTTGGAAGCGATGGGATCTGGTTCTCCCGTCATAGCTTCAGCTGTCGGTGGATTGAAGGAAATAATTAATGATCAGAAGGATGGTCTATTAGTAGAAGAAAAAAATCCAGAGGAGCTTTCGGCAGCAATTATAAAATTGCTCAAAGATCCGCAATTAAGCCAAAATCTTGCTAAACATGCAAGGGAAAAAATTGAACGAGAATATTCGCATATTGAAGCAGCCAAGAAAGTTTCTGAAATATATAATCAAGTACAATTGAAAAAGATTTGTTAAAAAAGAATAAAATGATTCCTATACTTTCCTAAGAAGGGGTTATGAGAATTTGGGGATGACAATGAAAGAAAAAGTAAACATTTTAGGAATACCTTTTATAAAAACTAAAAGAGAAGAATTAACAAAATTGCTTATTGATAAAATGGATTATCAAGAAAAATGCTTTGTTGTGACGGCCAATCCGGAAATTGTTATGCATGCCCAAAAAGATGCTGAATATCAAAAAACTGTTCTTTCAGCAGATTATATCGTACCGGATGGAATTGGAATAATTATTGCTTCACGGATAATACGGGATCATTTGCCGGAGAGGGTGGCTGGCTTTGATTTGATGATGGATTTGTTAAGTGAAATTAACAAACGGAAGAAAAAAATTTTTTTACTTGGGGCAGAAGTTACAGTTGTAAAAAAGGCAGCTCAAAAAATTTCTGAAAGGTTTCCGCAAATTCAAATAGTCGGTTATCATCATGGATATTTTCAATTGGACGATCTAGAAATAGCACAAAAAGTTCTTCATTCGGATGCAGACTTAATTTTGGTTGCATTAGGTTTTCCAAGACAAGAAATGTGGATTTCTAAATATTATCAAATGTTTACTAAAGGCGTTTTTATTGGTGTTGGCGGCAGTTTCGATGTTTTGGCTGAAAAAGTAAAAAGAGCACCTGTTTTATGGCAAAAATTAAATATTGAATGGCTTTATCGGCTCATTCAACAACCTTCCCGTTGGAAGCGCATGATAGCATTGCCACAGTTTCTTATCAAAATTATATGGTTAAAATTCAAAAAAAATGTGAGGATGAGGTTAAATTTATGAAAGTCCTGCATTTAAATGCTGGAAATGAAACAGGCGGAGGCATGGTTCATATTTTGTCATTATTGAAAGAATTCAATAGGGACGAATTCATTCTAGGTGTTTTTGAAGAAGGGAAGCTTCTTGAGAAAGCAAATGAATTGGGGATAAAGACAGTTTTATTTCCACAAAAAACGAAATGTGATATTACTATCGTAAAAAATATCGTACAATTTATCCGTGAGCATCACATCCATATGTATCATACCCACGGTCCGAGAGCAAATGTAATAGGGGCACTAGTACGCTTATTCACTCCCTGTAAATGGATTGTGACTGTTCATAGTGACCCAAGACAAGATTTTATTGCCAAGGGGTTTATCGGAAAAATGCTTTCAAATTTAAATATATTCTCCTTTCGCAGAGCTGATCATATTTTTGCGATTTCCGAACGTTTTAAAAAAATATTAATTGATTTACAAATCGAAGAAAGAAAAATAACAACGATCTTCAATGGAATAGATTTTTCGAAAACGCTGGAAACACCCTATAAGCGGGAGGAGTTTAATTTAAGCAAAGATGCTTTTGTGATTGTGATGGTTGCCCGGCTGGAAAAAATAAAGGGGCACCACATAGCTCTTAAAGCATTTAAACAGGTGCTTCAAAACTGTCCGTCGAGCCATCTTTTATTGATAGGAAGCGGTTCATTGGCAGATGAGTTGAAACAAAAAGTTGTCAAAGAAGGATTGCAAAACCAAGTCCATTTTCTTGGCTATAGAGAAGATGTAGAGAGAATTTTGCCAGTTGCTGATGTATTATTGCTATCGTCGTATAGTGAAAGCTTTCCGTTAGTTATTTTGGAAGCGGCTCGAGCAAAAATACCTGTCATTACAACGGATGTCGGCGGCGTCCATCATTTAATTTCAGACAAAAGCATGGGCTGGATTGTTCCGATTGGCGACCATGAAAAATTAAAAACATCTCTAATCGAAGCGGCCGCATTAAAAAAACGGGGAAAACTGAAAGAATTGGGCGAAAGTCTTTATAAGAAAGCTTCCGAAAACTATACAATTCAAAAATTTTCTGAAAGCATTTATGGCGCGTATAAAAAAATATTGGATTTAATGTGAAAAGGTATAAAGGTTTGCTCTGAACGTCTGGTTCTTGTGGTATAATCGACAATGGTGTTGTGGATTTTATTTTGCTACCGGTTCTTAAAACGCATGGAGATTTGAGATGTGGTTACATTAAGGGTTGAGGAGGAAAATTTTAATGATATATATTTCCTTGATCATTTGTTTTGTCGTTTCTGTCCTCATAACACCGATTGTAAAAAAATTTGCTTTTAAAATTGGAGCTGTTGATAAACCCAATAATCGAAAAATACATAGTAAATTAATGCCCAGAATTGGAGGGTTAGCTATTTTTTTATCATTTTTGATCGGATTTTTAAGTTTAAGGCCGGAAAGTCAGTACAGCGTTCCGATCTTAATTGGCAGTTTCATTATTGTGATTACTGGAATGATTGATGATGTTTATGAAATTTCTCCAAAATATAAATTATTAGGACAAATATTAGCCGCCTCCATTGTCATTTATCATGGTTTAGATGTTGAATTTATTAATTTACCTTTTGGAGGCCAAATCGAATTTGGCATTCTTACGGTACCGATTACTTTTTTGTGGATTGTCGGGATTACAAATGCGATCAACTTAATTGATGGGTTAGATGGATTGGCTGCTGGAGTGTCTTCCATAGCGATTATTACCATTTTCGTGATGGCAATCATTATGGGGGATTTTTTCGTTGCCGGCATGTGTTTAATTTTATTGGGAAGTACATTAGGGTTTCTGATCTATAATTTTTATCCAGCCAAAATTTTTATGGGAGATACTGGAGCGTTATTTTTAGGGTATATGATTGCTGTGCTTTCATTGTTGGGATTCAAAAATGTCACCTTTATTTCATTTATTGTACCAATTATCATTCTCGGTGTGCCAATTTCTGACACGTTTTTTGCGATTATTCGCCGTATAGTGAAAAAAAAGCCGTTGTCTTCTCCTGATAAATCTCATCTGCATCATTGTTTGTTAAATTTAGGCTTTGGACATAGGGAGACAGTTTTGATTATTTATGTCATGAGTGCAGTTTTTGGAGGAGTAGCGATTATTTTCTCCCAGGCAACAATGTGGGTTTCGTTGATTGTCATTTCTGTTTTACTAATAGCGATTGAATTAGTAGTTGAGATAACAGGATTAATTGGTTCAAATTACAAACCAATATTAAAGTTGTTTAGAGAAATAAAAGTTGAGAATATTAAAAACCGATAATTAAACAGAAGAGATTGTAATGAAATTTTGTTCCATTACAAATCTCTTTTTTATTTTGATTTTGTCCACTACTATTTGCGGCGTTAAAAAATCAGGCTTTACGCCTGATTCATACATGGAATCATTGATGCAGTTTGGATGACAGTATTCCGTTGTATTCCAAATGATTTCTCAATTGAGTTGAAACTTCTTCCAAAGAATCTTCATCCAGTTGGTAATAGTAGGTTCCGTTTATTGGGTTGTCATACCCGTCAATCGTTAAGGATTCAATGCTGCTGATGGAACCGGAGTATTTTTGCAATGCCAAGATATTGCCAATGCTGAAATTGGTTGTTAAGTTTTTCCCTAAAGAATCGATGATATCGTCATATTTCGTTATGGCAGATAAAGAGGAACTCCTTTCAATGATTGCTTTTATTACCTCTTGCTGCCGCTTCCCTCTACCGATATCGCCTAATGGATCCTTTTTACGCATGCGGACATAAGCTAAAGCTTCTTCACCGTTTAAAGTTTGGACTCCTTTCTTAATATGGATGGCGTTTTTTCGCCCTTTGCTGTCTTGCTCTGTAAATTCCCTGTCGCTGTTTACTTCGACGCCGCCAAGAGCATCTACAATATCAATAAAAGCGTTAAAATTTAATTCAACATAATAATCGACGGGAATATCAAGCAAATTTTCCACAGTCTCAACCGTTAAGTCTTTTCCGCCGAAAGCATGTGCATGAGTAATTTTATCTCGATTATGACCTGGAATTTTCACCCTTGAATCTCTTGGGATGCTAACCATTTTGATCGATTTTTCATCTTTATTAAATGTTGCCAAGATCAAAGCATCCGATCTGCTTCGTTTTTCTCCGGGGCGCGCATCCACTCCGATGAACAGCACTGAAAAGTTATCCTTTTTTGGATCAACAGGCTGTTCTCTTAATTCAGATTTTCTCCCTCTTTCCAGATCTTCTTGCGCTTGAAAAGAAGCATTCGCTAATTTAATTGATAGATAAATAGCGTAGCCGCCGATTATGAATAAAAAAATAAAAAACAAACAACCGAAGGCTCTTAATTTTTTTTTCTTTTTCTTTTTTTTGATCGTTCTTCTATTCATAATTTACTCCTTATTTTTTAATGAATTATTAACTTCCTCCTCCAAATAAACCCAATCCCCTTCCTTGATCGAGCTTTTTCCGTTGGTGAGGTCAGTCATCCAGTTTTTGAAGGCTTGGACTTGGTTTTCTTCGACATATGTTTCCACTTCCACAGTATCTAAATAGTGGATGTCTTTCAACCGGTAAGCAGAGGAGCGAAGTTCGTTTTCAATTTTGCCTAAATAGCTGTAGTCGAACGTCGTATGCATGATGCGCATTCGTTTTCGCTCGACAATTCCGGTATGGTTGACGCATTCGGAGACGGCTTTTCCATAGGCACGAATAAGGCCGCCGGCGCCGAGTTTGATTCCGCCGAAATAGCGGGTGACAACGGCGACGGTATCTTTTAATTTTTTCTTTTTTAACACTTCCAGCATTGGGATTCCGGCTGTTCCGCTGGGTTCCCCGTCGTCGTTTGCTTTTTGGATTTGATCATGTTCGCCGATTAAGTAGGCGGAGCAGTTATGGGTGGCATCCCAATGCTTTTTTTTTATGGAATCAATGAACGCCTGAGCGTCTTTTTCGGTTTTGGCGCGATGGATATAACAAATAAATCGCGATTTTTGGATTACGATTTCATGCTCTCCGTATCCTTTTACGGTATAATAATTGGAAAGCAACCACAACACCTCCATGGGCAAAAACAGAAAAATGGCGTTTTTTTGACAAAAATCGCCTTTTTCTTAAAAAAAAAGCACTCACATTTTTTTATTATAAAACGTCATACATTTTACTTCAATCAGATTCCTATTGATTCATGTAAAGATTTTGTTGCAAACCGTTCAATTAATGGGGGAAATGGAAGAAATGAAAGTATTTTATAAGACGATGGATCCAAAAATATTGGATGAAATATTGGACAAAATGATCGAAACAGTGCAATCAAGCAAAGAACAAATATTTGAAATTGGAGAAAACTCCCGCCGGGAATACGAGAATATTGTAAAGGAATTAAATTATGTGAAAGAACAAGTACAAGAAATCATCCAACAAACAGATAAATTGACCGTGAAGTCAAGGCTTGCCCGAAAACATCTTGTCGAAGTCAGTCGAAATTTTAACAAGTATTCAGAAAAAGATATTCTTGAAGCTTATGAAAATGCGCAAAAAATTCAGGTGGAGCTGGCAATGCTTCAAGAAAAAGAAAAGCAGCTGAGGAATCGGCGGGATGAATTGGAACGGCGGCTGATATCTTTGAAGGAGATGATCGACCGCGCTGATCTATTGGTTAACCAAATAACAGTTGTATTGCAGTATTTGTGTCAAGATTTGCGCCAAGTCGGCGATCTTTTAGAGGATGCGAAACAAAAACAAGCTTTTGGTATAAGAATCATTGAAGCGCAAGAAAAAGAGCGGAAGCGGGTTTCACGGGAAATTCACGATGGGCCTGCCCAAATGCTGGCCAATGTTCTGATGAGGGCTGAAATCATTGACAGGGTGTTCCGCGACAAAGGAGCAGAAGAAGGCTTTCGGGAAATTCAAAATTTAAAGAAGCTGGTCAAAAGCACTTTAACAGAAGTTCGGCGCATTATCTATGACTTAAGACCTATGACACTGGATGACTTAGGATTAATCCCTACTCTCAGAAAATATTTTTCAACGATTCAAGAATATGAACAAAATGTAGAAATCCATTTTGATAATGTGGGAGATATGGAGGAAAAAAGGCTTCCTCCGAAATTTGAAGTCGCCCTGTTTCGCATGATTCAGGAGGCGGTGACGAATGCGTTGAAACATGCGGAAGCGACAAGGATCGATGTGAAGGTGGAAGTGGGCGTCAATAAAGTCAATGCGTTGATACGGGATAATGGCAAAGGCTTTGTGATGAAAGAAGTATTGGAAAAGAAGCGGGAATCATTAGGATTAATAGGGATGAAGGAACGGGTGGAATTATTCAATGGAAAAATGAATGTTCAATCAACGCCGGGAAGGGGAACGATCATATTTTTGCAGCTGCCTATTAGTTCATAAATAGAGAATTTGTCTCATTGACACTTCAAGTATAACATGTAAACAATAATGATGGGGAGGAGTGTAAATGAGCAAAAAAATAAAAATTGTTATTATAGATGACCATGCCCTTTTTCGGGAAGGTGTAAAACGAATCCTCGATTTTGAAGAAGATTTTGAAGTGGTTGCGGAAGCCGGGGACGGCAGTGAAGTTTTAACGGTAGTCGAGGAATATCGTCCTGAAGTGGTCATAATGGATATTAATATGCCTAACGTCAATGGTGTAGAAGCAACAAAAAAATTGGTGGATTCTTATCCGGGCACAAAAGTGATCATTTTATCAATTCACGATGATGAAAACTATGTGATTCACGCTCTGAAAACAGGAGCTTCCGGATATTTGCTAAAAGAAATGGATGCAGATACGCTGGTGGAAGCAGTGAGAATTGTCGCAGAAGGCGGCAGCTACTTGCATCCGAAAGTCACCCACAATCTTGTCAATGAATTTCGCCGTCTGTCTTCAACCGGTGCCAATGGACAAATTCCTGTGAAAGTACAGCGTCCTTTACATATTCTAACCCGCCGTGAGTGTGAAGTATTGCAAATGCTTGCGGATGGGAAAAGCAACCGCGGAATTGGCGAAACGCTTTTCATCAGCGAGAAAACTGTAAAAAACCATGTCAGCAACATTTTGCAAAAATTGAATTGCAATGATCGTACACAAGCGGTTGTCCTTGCCATCAAAAACGGCTGGGTGGAAGTAAGATAATTTTTCTTAAGGTTAAGGTACCATTGCTTTAACCTTATTTTTGTTTGAATAGAGGCAAATTATTTTACTTGTTAAAAACGGAACCGAAAACTCTATCTATAGTATATTTTTGCAATTTTTCTTGATCGGTAGGAAATTTTTGATGGCATGGCGAAAACTTATTTATAAAGGATGACATCAAAGGTTCATTGAGAAAAACAAAAATTTCGTTTAGAAAGGGACAGAATGATGAAAACAGCCATTGTGACTGATAGCACTGCCTATATTCCGCAAGAAATCCGCAACAAGTACGATATACACATGATTCCGCTGAGTGTGGTATTCGGCGGTGAGACTTTGCGTGAAGAAGTCGATATTTTTGCGGAACAGTTTTGGCAAGAAATAAAGAAAAGAAAGGAACTGCCGACAACATCCCAGCCTCCGGTCGGCGAATTTGTCGAGCTGTTTGAACGGTTGGCGAAAGATTATGAAGCGGTTATCAGCATCCACCTTTCCAGCGGCATCAGCGGCACATACAACGGAGCGAAAACAGCTGGCCAAATGGTTGAAGGCATTCAAGTATTTGTCTACGATTCGGAAATCAGCTGCATGGCTCAAGGATTTTATGTGATTGAGGCGGCAAAAATGGCAAAAGAAGGGAAATCCCCCGAAGAAATCATCAGCCGCCTCGATGAGATGAAGAAATCAATGGATGCTTATTTTATGGTGGATGATCTTTCCCATCTTCAGCGGGGAGGAAGACTAAGCGGAGCCCAAGCTTTTGTTGGGAGCCTTCTGCAAGTAAAACCTCTTCTTCATTTTTCCGATAAGGTGATCGTGCCGTTTGAGAAAGTGCGTACGCGCAAAAGAGCGCTGAACCGGATTTTTGATCTCTTTGGACAAGTTGCGGGCAAACATCCGGTAAGGGCGGCTGTCATTCATGCCAATCGGGAGGAAGAAGCTCAGAAAATCAAAGAAGAACTTGAAAAAAAATATCCGGACTCCGAATTTATGGTCAGCTATTTTGGCGCAGTGATCGGCACTCATCTTGGAGAAGGAGCCATTGGAATCGGCTGGTATCAGAAATAAGGATGAAGCGGAAGGTGCGCATTGCGCCTTTCCGTTGAAAACGCCGATAAAAAAATGATTCGGTGTATAAAATAGTTTGCGAGGCTAAACTCCTGCGAAAAGAGAAGGCTATCATAATGGGACTTCCAGCCGCAGTGAAAACCAATTAATTTAGATGAAGCCTCCTTAAGGGATACAGAACGCTCGAATAAATAAACGATAAACGACACAGACGAACTGGGGTGCGCTTCCAATTGTAAAGTAAGAAATGTTTGTTGAAAGGCAGGTTGATTTTTGGCCGTTTTTTTGATAAACCTATTAATGGATGAATGACAATCACAATGGGAAACGGGGGAATCGAATGGATCCTGCGCAAACTCCTCAGCAGCTTCTCCTCGGAAGACATCTTCTTTCCGAAGAAATACCCTTTCCGCTTGATCTCATACAAAACACGCTTCAGGTAGAAATTGTTCAAGGTGTTGTTAAAACTTCCAACTCTTTTTATTGCCATCGTTGCGGAAATCATCAGCCGCACTTGTTTGCCGGTTTCCATTGCGCCCGCTGCGGGCGTTTTTGCCATTATTGCCGCAATTGCCTTATGATGGGACGGGTAAGCGAATGTACGAAACTTGTCAGCTTGCCGATAAGAGAAAAGGTGAATGATGGTGTTTCCGGGGGTGGGTCTCTTGCATCTGTCAATTTTTTGAAGTGGGACGGCAGCCTTTCATCGGCGCAGAAAAAGGCCTCTGACCGGGTTGTTGACGCTGTTTTGCACCGTACCAATCTCTTAGTCTGGGCGGTATGTGGGGCGGGAAAAACCGAAGTCTTGTTTGCAGGTATAGAAACGGCATTAAAAAAAGGCGATTATATTTGCATTGCGGCTCCGCGTACGGATGTCGTCCTCGAACTTGGCCCCCGTTTCAAAAAAGCGTTTTCGGATGTAGATATTGCTGTGTTATACGGAGGCAGCGAAGATCGTGGGAAGTTGTGTCCGATCACGATCTCGACGACACATCAGCTTCTCCGTTATAAGGAAGCCTTTGATGTTATCATCATTGATGAAGTCGATGCCTTTCCCTATTCGGCTGACGCCTCTTTGCAATTTGCGGCACAAAAGGCTCGGAAGAAAACAAGTTCCCTTATTTTTTTGTCAGCTACCCCTCCTAAAGAACTGATTCGATTATTCAAACATGAAGAAATTGTGAAAATCCCTGCAAGATATCACGGCCATCCGCTCCCTGTCCCTGAATTCAAATGGTGCGGGAATTGGAAAAAGAGTTTGAAAAAAGGAACCCTGCCGAACATTGTGGTTTCGTGGATACGTTCGCATTTGCAAGAAAAAAAGCAAGCCTTTTTATTTGTCCCGGAAATAAAAGTGCTTGAAGATGTTGTCCATCTGTTGAAAAAACTTGATCCGGCCATTGAAGGGGTGCATGCGGAAGACCCGGAAAGAAAAGAAAAAGTGCAAAAATTCCGCAGCGGCAAAATTCCGATTATTGTGACGACGACAATTTTGGAAAGGGGTGTGACTGTTCCGAGAACAGATGTGGCTGTTTTAGGAGCGGAGGAAGATATTTTTACCGAAAGTGCTCTTGTGCAAATTTCCGGACGTGTCGGCCGCAGCGCGAAACAGCCAACGGGATCAGTTTTATTTTTTCATTATGGGAAAACGAACGAAATGGTTGCAGCCAAACATCATATACAAAAAATGAATCGACTGGCGAAAAAACAAGGACTTTTGAAACTGGTTCAAGGAAAATATTTTTAGTAAAATAAATAATTGTCAAAAGACCATTTATATGAAATTTATATATTGTATGGAAAGAACGGCTTTCGAAAGATAACGGAACCGATTGGAGTTGACAGAGAATGATCCTGAATGCGCTAGAAATTATTTTAAAACAATTGCTTGATGAATATATTGATCAATTTCATATGAGCTGCACGTGTGAAAGATGCTGCAACGATGTATTGGCTCTGGCGTTAAACAAGGTTCAGCCGCATTATGTGACAGATGTGGAAAAAATCGCTTATGTCAAAGCTGAATTTTTTGATCGGCAGCAAATGACGACTTTGCTTGTATGTCTTGCTGAGTGCGCTAAAGTCGTTTCCGAAAACCCGAAGTGCGGAAATGTGAAGGAATGGAAAAGATGATGGGCAAATGTCTTTATTGTTTTCATGATCTGGACATTCGCTTGAGCTGGCGAAGACTTTTTTTTCTTGAAAAAGAACCGGTCCTATGTGATGAATGCTCAAAAAAGCTTGAACCGATCAGCGGCTGTACGTGTCCGTTGTGCGGCAGGCCGAATGAAAGGTCTGAATGGTGCGCAGATTGCCATCAATGGGAGAAACACCCGGATTTTCAAGGGGTTTTGAAAAGGAACCGCTCCGTTTTTCGATACAATGATTTTATGAAAGAAGTTTTGACACGTTTTAAATTTCGCGGCGATGCCATTTTAGCGGAAATGTTCCGCGAATCTTTTCTAAAAGCATTCCAAGTTCGCTCGTACGAATCATATTTGCTTCTCCCAATTCCATTGAGTAAAGAACGGCTTCTTGAAAGAGGTTTTAATCAGGCGAAATTGCTGGCTGAACTTCTTCCCCTCCCGATCATTGAACCTTTGCGCAAAAGAGATTCCACAAAGCAATCAAAAAAGCCCCGGAAAGATCGGATCGTCTCAAGAAATCTGTTTACATTAATGGATCCTAAACTTGTGGTTGATCAAAATATTATGATTATCGATGACATTTACACAACGGGGGCGACCGTTCGGCAGGCTGCTGAGATTTTGCTCCGGGCAGGTGCGAAAACTGTCGAATCTTTCACGCTTGTTCGCAGTTAAATGACAATTTGGATGTGCCGATATAAAATAGTAAATAGGAACGAAATAGGAATGAATTGGAAGGTGAATGCGAATGGCGGAATTAGCAAACTGTCCGCAATGCGGTTCGTTGTTTGTCAAAACGCCCGGGCGGTCACTTTGTCAGGCGTGCTATCGGCAAGAAGAAAAAGCGTTTGAAACAGTGTATCGATTTTTGCGGAAAAAGGAAAACCGTTCGGCAACGCTGCATGTTGTGGTGGAAGAAACGGGTGTGAGCGAGGAGTTAATTTTAAAATTTATCCGCCAGGGGCGGATACAGCTCGTCAATTTTCCTAATCTTGGATATCCATGTGAAAGATGCGGCAAAATGATCCGGGAAGGAAGACTATGTTTTTCTTGCAAAAAAGATATTCAATCTCAAATTGATCAAATGGAAAAAGAAGAAAAATTTTTGGAAGAAAAAAAGAAACAGCAGACATATTATGCGCTTCATCCGAAAAATGATGCAAACCGTTAACAAAATGAACTTCACCGCCGATAAAGAATATAGGGAAAGACGGAAATATGAGCGGAGTGCTGTGAGGCTGCGGTGAGAAAGGAGGGGCAATATCCGTGAAAATAGACCATAACTTACACTCGGCAAGCATCAGCAATCCTTATCAAAAACAGTTGGAGAATCAAAGAATCCCTAAAATGAAAGCGCAGGAAGATAAAGTGGAAATTTCTTTCCAAGCCAAACAGCTTCAACGAGTAAATGCGGAAGAGCCTGTACGTTATGAAAAGGTGCTGGCGCTCAAACAGGAGATTGAGAGCGGCGGGTATAAGATTGATCCAAACTTAATCGCAAGAGGAATGGTTCGGTTTTATGAAAAGCAATAACTTTTGGCGTGAGGACAAATAACCAAATGGATGAAAAAATTGTTTAAGTGCATGCGGAAAGCCGGTGAAATCATTCTCAACAACTCTTTCAAAAACAGGGAGGACTTTTCGTGTCTCTTTCCATTTTAGTTGAAATATTGGAAAAACAACTAAAGCTTCACGAACAATTATATGATTTGGCGGTAAAAAAGACGGAATTGTTGAAAAAGGATGATATTCAACAATTAATGCCGCTTTTAAAAGAAGAACAGAAATACGTCAAACAACTTGAGAATGCGGAAAAAGAACGAATCAAAGCAACGGTTTCATTTTTAGACAGGGAAGATGATTTAACGATTTCCGCTTGCATAGAAAAAGCTGAAGGCGATGAGAAACTGCGGTTGGCTGAGTTAAAAGAGTTATTGACCAATGCGGTGGCAAACTTGAAAAACGTCAATGTTTTAAATCAGCAATTAACATTTCAGGCGCTGCAGTTTGTGAATTTAACGCTTGATCTCGTCGCGCCGCAGGAAGCGTCGCCGAATTATCAGAACCCGAGTCAGGAAGACAAGCAGATGAAACGGAGATCATGGATTGATTCAAAAATTTAAAGGCAGGGGAATTTGATATGATATCGACTTTTTTTGGCTTAGAAGCTGCAAGAAGCGGATTAACGGCGGCGCAAAGCGCATTATATACCATCGGGCATAATGTGGCAAACGCAGAAACGCCCGGTTACACAAGACAAAGGGTCAATCTTGCCCAAAAGCAGGCCTATCCAACTCCAGGCCGTTTTCAGCCGGATATTCCGGGGCAATTCGGTACAGGTGTTGAGACGGAAACCGTCCAGCGTATTCGCGACCGTTTTCTTGACGTCCAGTATCGCGGTGAAAATGCTAAACTGGGCTATTGGACATCCCGTTCTGATGCGTTAAAAAAAATGGAAGATGTTATGAATGAACTGACAGGGACGGGATTAAATGAAACATTGAATCAATTTTGGCAATCCTTGCAAGATTTAGCCACAAATTCAGCTGCCCGTTCCGTTGTTCGGCAGCGCGGGGTCGCAGTGGCGGATACCTTTAATTATTTAGCTCAAACCCTCCAACATAATCAGCAAGATTTAAAAAACGAATTAAATGTCACCACGACAAAAATCAATTCGCTGCTTGAACAAATCAACAACATTAACAAGCAAATAGGGGAAGTTGAACCGAACGGATATTTGCCGAACGATTTGTACGATGAACGCGACAGGCTTTTGGACGAACTTTCTTCTTATGTCGATATTAAAGTAACACCGGTGAAAAGCGGAGGCAACTCACTGGAAATTGCGGAAGGAAAAGTGACGGTTGAACTGGCCGGCGTAAATCCGCCCATCACCCTTGTTGATGGAAACCGGTTAAAAACGAATGAATTTTACATTGACTACAGCGGGACAAACGATCTTGTCCAATCTGTTTCAATCGGCGCACGAACCGTTGATTTTGGTTCTTTTCAATCAACGGGCAGCTTAAAAAGTCTGATTGAATCATATGGATATACGAATGGCGCCAGTTCTGTAGAATACGGCTTGTATCCCGAAATGATGGACGCTTTGGATGTCATGGCCTATGAATTTGCCAATGCATTTAATGAGGTTCACCGCAACGGTTGGAGCATTGAAGACATCAACAATGGCACGCAGGCACAGCTTGACTTCTTCGACCTTGGCGGGTTGACAACGTATAAAGGAGCGGCTGCTACCATTCGAGTGGCGGATGAGATAATGGAAACGCCGGACAGAATCGCCTATTCCGGAACAGGAGAAATGGGCGACGGCTCTAACGCTTTGGCGCTTGCTGAAGTGAAAAATAAACCAATGTTAATCGGAGATCAGTACACAACGATTCAAACGTATTATGAGAATTTGATAGGTGAAATGGCTGTCTTGGCGCAAGAAGCGGATCGCATGGCAGACAACTCGGCAACGTTGGCATCATCTGTTGAAGACCGCCGCAAATCCGTCAGTTCCGTTTCATTAGACGAAGAATTGACAAACATGATCCAATTCCAGCATATGTACAACGCAGCAGCGAGAATGATCACCTTGCAAGATGAAATTTTGGATCGGATCATCAATGGTATGGGATTGGTTGGAAGGTAACGAAAGGCTAGTTTAGGGCATGACAGGGCAGCCTCCAATCGGAAAACAGTTAGTTTTGCCGTCAATTTAATCTTGGAAAGAGAGGTGCAGGCAGCATGCGCGTCACTCAATCGATGCTGGCGCAAAATTCTCTGCGTCATATCAGCAAAAGCTATGAAAGATTAAATAAATATCAAGATCAGCTTTCAAGCGGGAAAAAAATCACCCGTCCGTCCGAGGATCCGGTTGTAGCGATTAAAGGGATGTATTATCGAACCAATTTGAAGGAAGTCGAGCAATATAAACGAAATTTGTCGGAAGCTTACCTTTGGCTGGACAACTCGGAAGCAGGGCTGGAACAAGCCAATAAAGGGCTGCAGCGTCTCCGCGAGCTTATGATTCAAGCCAATAACGGTTCCTATTCGGAAGACGAACGTGATGCCATTTTCCGTGAAGTGAAGCAAATTAAAGACGACCTCATTTCGATTGCCAACTCGCAAGTGGCCGGCCGTTATATTTTTAACGGCACGAGAACAGACAAACCGCCAGTTGCAGGCGATCCGCCTGTTGTGAATAACAACAATGACCCTTTTATGGTCGAACTGTCAAAAGACATCCGCATTCAAGTGAATGTGACGCCTGACAATGTCTTTAACCAACAAATGTTCGATACGGTTCAAGCGGTTCAAACCGCGCTTGAAAACAACGACACAACGAACTTGGACAGTTTGCTCGGCCAGCTTGACGATCATATCGATGCCCTCAACGCCGAACGGGCAGAACTTGGCGCCCGCTACAACCGGATTGAACAGATGGAAGCTCGCATCAATCAACAGGAAGTGATTGCCACTAAAATTTTGTCGGACAATGAAGATGCCGACATCGAGCGGGTTATCACGGATTTGGTAACGCAAGAAAGCGTGCATCGAGCGGCGCTTGCAGTCGGTGCCCGCATCATTCAGCCGAGCTTAATCGACTTTTTGCGATAATGCGATAGCGAAAGGACCTGCATAAGAGGTCCTTTTTGTTCACTATTGATTTCTTTTAAATTGAAGCGATTGTTAAAAAATCCTTTTTATTCAATTATTGAGATTTTCCCAGCGGCCAGTAAAGGGTTTTTCGCTGCTTTTTGCTGGGAGTTTTGATGAGAGCGAGTGGATTCGTCTATTATTTATCCATAGTTGTTGCCATGCATTCAATCATTTTTGGCTGCCAGTAAAGGTTGTCTTTTACTGTTTTTCATGAAAAAATTCAATTCCCGGGATGAAAGAATGCGTTTGTCTATTTGTTATTTACTTAGGGAGAAACTATAGAAAAAAACTTTCCTGCCAATAAATGCAGTAATGGATAGTTGGTTTGGCCTACTTCTAAGAAGAAAATTGCTTTTATTTAACTTAGAAGGACCTCCAAAGTGTTTCTGTTAAAAACTTGTTTTTCCATGTATACATGATAAATTTCGGAAAATTGCTTAGTGGAAGGAGAATTTTCTCTGTTTTCATTTTATGTTGCGAATCGAGGTGAAGTGAATGCTCCTGCCGCAAATCAGGATGGAAAGCCAAATGGCAAAAATCGCAATCAACTCCACTCCCGGGAAGCAGTCGATCGAACAGCCGAAAGCGGATATTGACTTGCAGCCGGCGAAAGTAGCGATGGAAATCAAGCGAACACCTGGAAAATTGACAATCGATCAAACGAAAGCGTGGGAAGACCGTAATTTGGCCAACACGTTCCGTTTCATAGAAAAACAAACAGAGGAAGCCAAAAAAGCATGGCTTGAAGGAATTGCCCGCCGCGCCGAGCAGGGGGATCAACTGATGAAGATAGAAAAGGGGGGAAATCCCCTCGCGGAACAAGCCAAACAAAACAGCGAAAAACCGCAGTATAATATAAATGTCGGCTGGATTCCGTCGTTGTTCAGCGTGAAATTCGATTACGAACCAGGCACGCTTGATATTGATTGGCATTTGCAAAAAGCCGAATTTCGCGCCATTCCCCATAAGCCGGTTATTCACTACGAGCGCGGTCATGTCGACATAAAAATGGCCCAATACCAAAATGTAAAAATCGACTTTGCCCATCTCACCTTTAAAGGACCAAACTTTGAAATGAACATATGAAGGTTGTGAAAAACATGAAGCTGGAAACAAAATATCATGGCGAAATCGAAATAAGCGAAGAAAGCATCATTGATTTTCCCTCAGGCCTCCCGGGATTTTTAGACGAAAAGCGGTTTGTCCTTTTGCCATTTGGCGGCGATTCCCCCTTTTGGATTTTGCAATCAGCCAACACGAAGGAACTCGCCTTCGTCATAACAATACCGTTTTTATTTTTCAAAGACTATGCATTTGATCTAGACGGCGCTACAATCGAACAACTGGAGATCAAATCGGAAAAAGATGTCGCCGTCTACGTCATTTTGACGGTAGAAGACCCGTTCGAAAATACCACCGCCAACCTACTTGCGCCCATTGTCATCAACCAACAAAACAACCGGGCAAAGCAAGTAATCTTAACGAACACTACATATAAAACAAAACATCCGCTTATAGAACAAAAGGAGGTGTGAAGCCGTGCTCATCTTAACAAGAAAGCTGAACGAATCCATCATTATCGGTGACAACATCGAAATCACCATCACCGCCATCGAAGGCGATCAAGTCAAACTCGGCATTAAAGCTCCAAAACAAATCGACATCCACCGCAAAGAAATATACGACACCATTCAAACAGAAAACAGCGCGGCTTCCCGCACCGACCTTGACCTGCTAAAACAAATTCAAGAAAAGCTCAATAAAAAATAAAACTGTGCTCATCGGGAGACCAATTGCCAAGTCCTAATTATTGTGTAAAATCACATCCCAGACCAGTAAACCTTAATTCCCGGCCAATCAAACCGCTTCCTTTTTACACAAAATTCAGGACTTAATCAAATCTATCATTACATTTTTTATTTTTCTATTAAAAAAGTCCCATTTTTTCTTTAACCCCTATTAAACATCAAAAAAACAATCCGATATAATATGTGTGAAAAGCTGCGGCGGCCGACGCGGCTCTTCACACATCCACAAGGACGTGGAAAACAACCATTCAAGGAGGAAAAAAGAACATGAGAATCAACCACAACATCTCGGCGTTAAACACTTACCGCCAACTTTCTTTTAACAACACACAAGCGGCTAAAAACCTTGAAAAACTTTCTTCCGGTTACCGCATCAACCGTGCTGGCGACGATGCAGCAGGCCTTGCCATCTCTGAAAAAATGCGCGGCCAAATTCGCGGATTGGAAATGGCGCAAAAAAATGCACAAGACGGTATTTCTTTAATTCAAACAGCTGAAGGAGCTTTAACAGAAACTCACGCCATCCTTCAACGTATGCGTGAATTGGCAGTGCAAGCAGCAAACGATACGAACGTATCCGCTGACCGTACTGCTATTCAAGAAGAAATTAATGCACTTGTATCAGAAATTAACAGAATTGCTCAAAACACAGAGTTTAACACTCAAAAATTACTAGATGGAACATTCACTAATAAAACATTCCACATTGGAGCCAACAGCGGTCAAGGGATTACAATTTCAATTGACAGTATGAAAGCTGCAGATCTTGGCGTAGATGCTCTTAAAGTTTCCAATAATACAGATGCAAATTCTGCTATTACATCTATTAATACAGCGATTGAAAAAGTTTCAACTCAACGCTCTAAACTTGGGGCAATCCAAAATCGTTTAGAACATACCATCAACAACTTGGGAGCTACTTCAGAAAACTTGACAGCAGCGGAATCCCGAATCCGCGATGTAGATATGGCAAAAGAAATGATGGAATTCACGAAAAACAATATCCTTTCTCAAGCTGCCCAAGCAATGCTTGCGCAAGCTAATCAAGTTCCTCAAGGTGTACTTCAGCTTCTTCGATAAAATAAAATTATCAACCAGACTTCGTTATGAAGTCTGGTTTTCTTTTTTATAAAAAATATTAAGATTAACACCTTTTTCGACGATATTTATATTGAGGTGCTAATCATGGTTTATAAAATTACAGACGAAATAGCGAAAAGTGGAGACAAAATAGTAAAGGTGAATGATTTCTATTTGCATAGTAAATATAATCCGTTCCGGGAAGCAGAAAAATTTGCTGATGTACATTTTAAAAAAAACCATCTTCATATATTATTTGGCTGCGGTGCAGGATATTTTGTTAAATCGCTCTGCAATAGATTGTCTGAAGAAGAATTTTTAATTGTAATTGAACCAATTGAAGCCATTGCTGACCGATTATTAAAAAATTTCAATTATTTAAAACAAGTGATTCTAATTAAGGGAGAAGATCTTAAAAAGTTTAAGGAAGTCTATAAGTTATTTGAAAACAACTACATGAACAGAATTCATGTCATTTGTTCCCCTAATTATGATAAATTTGCTTCCACCTATTATGAGCAAATATTAAAATTTGTAAAAGATCAAATATATTTGCAACAAGTAGAAATGAATACTCTTACAATGTATTCTAAAGATTGGCAAAGGAACATTACTTCAAATTTGTATTATGCTTTTAATGATATCCCTTTTAAGGATTTGAAACGCTTTTATGATTTACCGGTTGTTGTTGCTTCTGGCGGTCCTTCATTAACAAAGCAGTTACCTTTACTAAAAAAGGTAAGAGAAAATGTAGTGCTGATTTCTTCAGGTTCAACCATCAACACGTTGCTTAAAAATGAAATTGAACCTGATTTTGTTGTTTCTATAGATGGGGGAATCAACAACTATAGACATTTCGAAACTGTTCAATTAAAAAATGCAAGGATTATTTATTCATTGTTGCACCATGAAAAGATTCTTGATAAGTATAATCGCCGCTCCATTGTGTTTATTCCTGATGTACATGCTGGTATACAAAAGTATGTTTGCAAGTTATTAGACAAAAACATCGATTTGGTTATGGGAGGGACTTCCGTTGCCAATTTTGCCTTAAACATAGCCTATTTAATCACGACAGGACCAGTAGCTATAATAGGTCAAGATCTAGCCTATACAGAAAATAAAACCCATGCGGAGAGCAATAAAAATTATCGAGAAATAGATGAAACTTTTATAAAACAAAGAGCCTTATTTTATACAGAAGGGTATCATGGAGATGAAGTTTTAACAGACTACCCCTTCTTCACAATGAAGCAGAGTTTCGAAAAACTCATTCAAACTTTTGAAAAACCAGAACGAATTTACAATTGTACCGAAGGTGGAGTGAAATTAAAACATTTTCAACAAATTTCCTTTAATGAGTTTTGTCAAAAATTTGTCGATAAGGATAAATATCCTCAGCCAATGGTTGCAGTTACAGAACAAGAGAAAAATAAAAATGATTGGGAAAATTTTTTAGTCCGTGTTAATCATGAAATTGCCACTCATCAAAAAGTGGAGCGCCTTTTACAAGATGCTATTTTGCTTTTAAAACAAAATAGGCTAGAGACAAAATTTGAAAGACAGATTTTAAAAAAGTTAGACAACATTGATGAAAAATTAAAACAAATCTTTGCTGAGGGATTCATGTCTTTAATTGCCCAGCCTATTGTTTTAAATACTTTCCAAAACTATCTTCCAAAGGAGAACGAATTGGAACACGAAACTTTTCAGCGAATTTTTGCTCGTTCATTGGATTTATATACTAGGCTAAAAGAGGCGGCTTCCGACTCGAGATCGTTCTTCCAACATTTAAAAAATAAAATTGAAAATAAATTGAAATCATTTGATATTGAGGGATGAAAATGGAAAATATCATTCATGAAACGCAAGAAAGCTTTTATCAATATATTGAAAGAGTAGCAACAGGATCCCAAACGATTGCAGATTATTTACGTGAAGATAAGATTGGTGAGGCCATTGAGCTTATTGTTCAATTCAGTGAAGGAATGGGTTGGTTGACAAAAGTAGTTGAGTTAATGGAGAATCACAAATACACTATTGATATTAATTTTAGCAAGATTAATCCATTTTTGAAAGAAATTAATGATGGAATCGAGCGCCAAGACTATGTCATTGTGGCGGATATGTTTGAATATGAAATACAACCCTTTTTTGAGGAAGCAAAGAAAAAGAGGTTTCGCATGATAGAGGAAGATCCGCATCGCATTGAGTCTATTAAAAAAATGTGAATTCAATTAAAAATGGTCAATTGAAGGATCCATTATTAAAATCTGCAAATGAATTGAAATTAGTATTCAAGAACCAAAATCATGGTCTTCCAACATTAAATGATTATTAACTATATAGCTGTTAAAATCCATTGTGTGCCATCGAAACACTTTATTAAATCGGAATTAGACTCAAAAGCAAACGTTTATTGTTTATTCAGATTTTGCCTAGGTTTCATGTGAAAGTAATGTTGGAAAATGAGAAAAATAAACGAGTGTTTGTTATAGAATCTTATTTAACGTGTTTTAAATCACTAAAAACATAAGATTTAACTTGCCCTTATGTAGATATTTGGAAGTTAAATAATCTTTAAAAAAATTGTTACAATTGAAAGTAAAATGGATCTTTCCTAATCCCTTGGTCAAAGCATTGCCCAATAACAATCCATTAAAAAATATTGGAAGAAATCAAAATAAAATGTCTTTTCATCGTTTTTCTTCTTTAATGGAAAAAATTTCGTGGACAAGATTTAATGATTCAAGGAGCACATAAAGTTCCCCGATTTCAGACATTCAAATGCTAAAGAGATAACGGAATTCCCGTTTTATGAAACAATAAAAAGCTTAGGAAATCAGCTGTTTTGCAATTTATACTTCAAAGGAGTAATTTATGATGGAATGGTTAACCAATCAAACGATTTTAATAACGGGAGGAACCGGATCATTTGGAAGAAAATTTGTTCGTCGAATTTTAGAATACAACATAAAAAAAGTGATTGTATTTAGCCGGGATGAATTAAAACAATATGAAATGGCACAGGAATTTCCAGATTCGCGCATACGTTTCTTCATTGGCGATGTCCGAGACAAGGATCGTCTATACCGTGCATTTGATGGTGTTGATGTAGTGGTGCATGCGGCTGCCTTGAAGCAGGTGCCCGCATGTGAATACAACCCGTTTGAAGCGGTAAAAACAAACATTTACGGTGCTCAAAACATTATTGAAGCTGCCATTGACCGCAGTGTAAAGCGGGTGATTGCATTAAGCACGGATAAAGCAGCAGCTCCGATAAATTTATATGGCGCTACAAAACTAGCTTCAGATAAACTATTTGTTGCAGCGAACTCTTATGTAGGAGATAAACATACTAGATTTGCGGTTGTCCGTTATGGCAATGTCGTTGGAAGCCGCGGCAGCGTGGTGCCGTTTTTCAAGAAAATGGCCGCTACCGGGAAATTGCCGATCACAGACGAAAGAATGACTCGCTTTTGGATCACGCTTGACCAAGGAGTACAGTTTGTTATTGATTGTCTCGATAGGATGAGAGGCGGAGAAATATTTGTACCGAAAATTCCAAGTATGAAAGTGGTGGATCTTGCCAAAGCGATTGCACCAGAGGCAGAAATTGAAATCATAGGAATCCGACCCGGTGAAAAACTACATGAAGCAATGATTACAGAAGATGATGCAAGGCACACAATTGAGTTTGATAATTATTATGTGATTACTCCTGAGTTTCCATGGTGTCCGCAAGAATATATTAAACAAGGCAGAACATTACCGGAGGGTTTTAAATATACGAGTGATACGAACACTGAATGGTTGACAGTGGATGAATTGCGGATGTTAGCAGAGGAAATGTAATTTTTAGATCTTATTTTCAAGTTATTGTGAACCCATTTTTTTATAAATGTATTTATCGAATGTATAGATAATAATCATTGTCTGCTAGGGGATAGAAAATTATGAAGAAGACTGTTATATGTGTAATAGGGATGCATCGGAGTGGAACATCGGCTGTTACAAGGGTGATAAATCTTTTAGGAGTTGAAGTAGGTGATGAGACTACATTAATAGAGCCCCAAATGTTTAATCCTAAAGGTTATTGGGAAAATAAGGAATTAGTAGAAATTAATAATGAGATTTTAAAATTTTTTTTAAGAGGATGGGATACTTCTTACCCTATACATGATGATTGGTGGAAGCAAAGCAAAATAAAACCATTTAGAGATAAGATTATTGAAGTATTAAATCGTAATTTAAAAGGCACGGGAAGATGGATTTGGAAAGACCCTAGAACTTCTATTCTTCTACCGCTTTATAATGATATTTTAAAGGAGCTTGGGATTGACTTTAGGTTTATCATTTGTGTTAGGAATCCATTAGATGTTCATTATTCATTAGCAAAAAGAGACGAATTCGATCTTTTTAAATCAATAAATGTTTGGAAGCATTATACATTATCTTCATTTTATTGGACTAATGGTTATGATAGGTTAATTGTACATTTTGACAGGTTATTGGATAATAGAGAATTGGTGATTAATGGGATTTCTAAATTTCTTGGAATAGATGTTTCATACATGGATTTAAAAGAAAAAATTGATGACTTTTTAAGTGAAGATTTAAGACATAGTCAAACACAGGATAGAACATTTTTATCCGACGATTCTGTTGATTATGATAGCAGAAATCTATATAAAGAGATATTAAGATGTTTAGATAATCGGATGTACCTGGAAAGTGATGAATTCAAAAGCTTTATAGCAGATTTGTATTTATCTTTAATGGCTTTAAGTAATTCAATTTATTTGTCTGGCATTTATTTATGGGGAATTGGAGAAGGAGGCAGAAAAACCCTTCAGCAATTGAATAAAATAGGCTTATACAATATAAAGGGCATTATTGATAGCAATTCAAAAAAACATGGTTCTATTGTTCATGGGTATACTGTTCATTCGCCCAGTATCTTACATAATCAGAACAGCAAACCTTATATTATGATTTGTTCAATGTTTTATAAGGAGATAATTCAGGATTTGCGTGCATACGGCTATAAAGAACATGATCCTAGAATTCTTATATCACCGTTTGTAAAATAATAATCAAATGAATGAGTGGTGTTGCAAAACTGTAATTAAAACCTCAAAAGCATTTTTTATAAGTGAGTGGATTGAGCTATCCATCTTGCAAATCAAAGGGCTATCTCCCTGTGGTATACTGTCAGATCATGACTACTACTTTTGGATACTGAACGCCTAAATTCTTTGGGAAGGGTTGAGTGTTGAAGGGGCAATTCCCTGGCATGTCATTATAAAGCATCATAATTAATAAAGAAAGACGTGTTCAGAAGCCTTGAAGAAGATATAGAAGAACTTATACCTTCAGTAGAACCAGATGGGGAGTTAATTTTGGTTCTGGCTTGTGAAGAAGAAGCAAAAAAAAGCTGTGTTGTGCAACATATTATATCAAGGGAAGAGTATACAAGACAGGAAATGTTGAATATTTTGTACAAGTTTATTCTTTGATGAGTTTTAAAAGGTCGACTTGATTTTTGAAAAAGTGTCATAGTTAGAAAATTGTTGTTTAAGTGTCAATCTATTAGATAATAAAATATGAAAAGTAGTACCATAAACGATTGTTGTTGGGAATGATCAAGTTTGAAACTGAAGAAAATGTTTTCAGAATTTGTATGAAGAAATAACAATTTATTACTTTCATTCAACGGTCTGAAAGATGATTTTCACGGTTACTATGGTCTGATAAAAGCAAAGGTTAATAGTTATTCTTACCGGATTAAGTAATAAGGGAGAGGTTATTGTTGTCGATTAAGCGTGTATTTGTTTTTGAGGGATATATTCCGCGTGGCGGAACATATATGGCATATCAAATAGGTCGAATATGTTATGAAAAATTTGGTGTACCAGTATATGTTGTTGGAAGTAATAAAACCAACAGCAACTTTTTTAATTATGATTATGAGTTTCCTGTCGTATCCACTGAATATCTTCATAAAGAGGTTAAAGATGATGATTTACTTATCTGCAATCCTTCGTTCTCAAATAACTTTTTTGGGATTAAGTTACCTTGTAAAAAGTTAATGTATATACAAGATATTAAAACATTTCAAGTGTTAGATGTGTTTTTCGATTACTATGTCAGTGTGTCTAGCTTTGTCCAAGATTTTATTTCTCGCTATTATAATATAAAAACTCAAGTAATTCTTCCGTTTATAAATCATCATCTGTTTAATAAAGGATTGCCGTGGGAAGAAAGAGAAGATAAATTTCTTGTATTAAACTTTAAAGAACATACAATGCCATTATTAGAACATATAATATCATGTTATAAAAAACGCTATCCCTTTTTGCAAAAAGAGATTCAAGTTATAAGTAATGTTAAACAAGAAGTTTTAGCGGAATTAATGGGACGTTATAGATACTATTTAACTCTCTCTCCTGTGGAAGGTTTTGGTCTGCCTGCGCTTGAGGCGATGGCATCTGGATGTGCGGTTTTTGGATTTGACGGAATGGGTGGAAGAGACTATTTCAAGCCTCATAACTCTTATGTAGTACCATATGGTTCTATTAACGAGTTAATAGAACTTTTGTATTTGACTGAATTAAATCCTGAAGAGGTTTTTTTGACGGCAAAGTTAGGTATGAGGGAAGCCCAACGTTTTACTAAACAAATTTTTGATGAAAACTGGTTTAACTATTTAAGCGAATATGTATTTAAATAACAAAGGAGGAAAGGTTGTGGATAATAGAGAATTTTGGAACAAAAGATATCGGGAGAATCCTGAATTAGGAAGTGGTCCAGGATCTAGAGGCTATGCAGCATGGATTAAAAGTTATGTAATTGAAAAAGCTTTACAGCTAAATGATATTTCCACAATAATTGATATTGGTTGTGGTGATTTATGTTGGTTTAAGGATGGTATTTTAGGAGATACAGATTATGTTGGAGTTGATATATCTGAGGCAATAATAGAGAGAAATAGGAGTAAATTTCCTGATTTGAAGTTTAAGCATCATGATTTGGCAGAAGCGCCAATAGAGTTAAAGGCAGACCTTGTTGTTTCCTTTGATGTTCTTATACATCAATGTAGTTTTGAATTGTTTTTGAGAGTATTAAAAAATATAATTAGTTCGACCAAGAGACATGCATTAATCAGTTATCTAACACCCGGAGAGCAAATGAAAGTTAATGATGTAATTCCTAAATTTATTATAGAAAATGCTCCTGCCAGTGTTATTGAAGAGGAGAAAGAGTTTCTTAGATTTTTTAACAATTTAGATCCCAATATTCCTCGCGCAGCTACGGCTATTTATGGTGATTTAAAACAATTAATTGAAAGAATTGATAGAAATGTAGTTGTACGTCCTTTGTTACAATACCGAGAACATACTATCTATGAAATTACCAAAGATGTGTGTTGGTTAAAATGGGAGTAAAACTATTTATTTAGTATTTTAAAGAAGACCGGAAAATCTTATATTATAGTTTGTTTGTTGTTTTTACAACGGGATTTTTCATAATTTAGCATGTCTGTTAAACTTAGAATTATTCATATCGACGGTTGTAGAAATGCAATAAACATTAATAAGGAATTGAAATTAAAATAACTGTGATACTCTGTTTTAACGAATAATTAGATATCATGAAACCACAATTGTGGTAATTTCACTTCATTTTAGGGAGTGATTATATTTGACTATTTTAAATAGAAAAGATGGTTTAAAAGATTTTCAATATCGGCCAATCATAAGTATTATAATGCCCGTTTATAATTCTAAAGAAACATGGTTACGTTATGCAATAGAGTCGGTAATAAATCAGAGTTATCCTTATTGGGAACTTTGTATAGCAGATGATTGTTCTCCTAATGAGGATGTACGTACTATACTTAAAGAATATGCAGAAAAGGATAAGAGAATTAAAATCATTTTTCTTGAAGAAAATCAAGGTATTTCAGGTGCGACTAATAATGCGTTTGAACTAGCTAGTGGGGAATTTGTTGGATTATTAGACCATGATGATGAGTTAGATTCCTCTTGTCTATATGAGGTTGTCAAATTATTAAATGAAAATCCTGAACTTGATTTTATTTACACAGATGAAGATAAAATTGCCTACGATGGAAGATATGTAGAACCATTTTTTAAGCCCGATTTTTCACCAGACTTGCTTATGGCAATGAATTATATTAATCATTTTAGTGTATTTAGAAAATGTATCATTACAAAAGTGGGCGGATGGCGTAAAAATTATGAAGGAAGTCAAGATTACGATTTAGTTTTAAGAGTAACAGAAGTAACAAACAAGGTAGCACATATAAGAAAAATTTTATATCACTGGAGAAAAGTTCCGGGTTCAACAGCGGATAAAATTAATGCAAAGGAATATGCCTTAATTTCTGCTAAAAGAGCATTAGAAGATTCGTTGAAAAGAAGAGGAATTGATGGAAACGTTGATATGATACACCCTGGAATATATCGGGTTCGTTACAAGATCGTTGGTAATCCACTAGTTAGCATTATTATACCAACCAAAGATAAGGTAGATTTGTTGAAAAAGTGCATATCTTCTATTTATGAAAAAAGCACTTACAATAATTTTGAAATTATTGTAATCAATAATAATAGTGTAGAGAATGAAACATTTTTGTATTTTAAGGAACTGCAAAAGATAGATAAAATACATATCGTTGATTTGCCAATTGAATTCAATTATTCTAAATTAAATAATTTGGCAGTACATAAGGCTAATGGCGACTATTTATTGTTTTTAAATAATGATATAGAAGTTATAGCTAATAACTGGATTGAAGAATTATTGGGATATGCACAGCGTTCACACGTTGGGGCAGTAGGAGCAAAATTAATTTATCCCAATAATACTATACAACATGCTGGCGTTGTAATTGGCGAAAGGATTGCTTGGCATGCTTTTTATGGATATCCTTCAGAATCTCCTTTTATTGATATGCTATATGTCGCAAGAAATTGTTCAGCTGTTACCGGTGCATGTTTAATGGTATCCAAAAAGATTTTTGAGGAGATAGATGGATTTGATGAAGAATTGTCCGTTGTTTATAATGACGTAGATTTATGTCTAAAGATATTGGAAAAAGGTTACTATAATGTTTGGAATCCTAACGCTTTACTCTATCATTATGAAAGTGCAACTCGTGGGAAAGATCATCCTAAAAATAATGTGGATTATTTCTTTGAGAAATGGTCCAAACTTCTAAAAAAAGGAGATCCTTTTGATATAATCGAAAGAATAAACAAAGACCGAATACAACACTCGCTTGAAAAAAATACTCAAGGAAATGACAGACATATATATATATGGGGCGCTGGAAGTAGTGGTTATAGAATGTATTCGGTAATTAATCAGCTGGGGTTTAAGATTAAAGGATTTATAGATAGTGATCCTAATAAATGGAATAAAGTTATATTTAATTTACCTATCTTTTCTCCCGTATTATTAGAATCAACAAAATTAAAGCCTTATGTAGTGATAGCTTCAATGTATTCAGATGAGATTAAGACCGAGTTGGTAAAAATGGGTTATGAGCAAGAAAAAGATTTTTGGGTGGATCATTAATATTCTTTGTCTTTGAAAACCAGTTATGAAAAGGACTGTTAATATTGAATCGTCAGTTATTTTTAAGTATTATTACCCCTGTCTATAATGGCGAAAAATTTTTAAGGGAGAATATACAAAGTTGGTTAAAGCAAACATACCAAAACTTTGAAGTAATATATGTTGATGATGGAAGCAGTGATCATTCGAAAGAATTAATTGAAAAAATAGTAAAAGTTGATCAACGATTTAAGCTAGTTTGTCAAAATCATGCTGGTATCCCACAAGCTATAAGACGAGGGATTCAGGAAGCTTGCAGCAATTATATTGTTTTAATGGATCAAGATGATATTGCAACACCTTGGCGGTTAGAGAAAACAGTGGAAGTATTTGCTGACGGCGCTGAACTGGTGATGGGGGATTACGAGATTATTGATGAGTATTCGAAGTCGACTGGGAGAATTATTTCTTTTCCCTCTTTTATAAACTCAGATAATTTATTGCTCGAACAATTGAAGAGAACCTATTTTTTAGGTTCGGCTATGGCTTTTAAATATAAACGAGATTTTGAGTTTCATGTAAATAGTGGCGGAGTAACGGATTATGATATTTCTTTAAAAATGTTGTTAAGGGATTACCAGTTCTCATATATCCCCGAAACTTTAATTCAGTATCGAGTTCATAATCAAAATACATCAGCTAACTATAGTAAACAAAAACAGGATGTAAAAGTTATCTTTAGTCAGTATGAGCATCAAGAGTTGTTTCAATACTTGCTTAAAAAGGGATTTAATCAGTTTGAAGTCAGTTTATCATTAGGGATATGTTATTTGTTTCAACATAACATAGCAGTAGCTTCTCCTTATATGCAAAAAGCGATGTTGTTAATTGATCAATCCAATAGAAGAACGTATCAGGAATGCATGTTTTATAATAGCGTGTTATATTTCTTATTGGATGCATATGATAAAAGCTTTGAATTATTACATGATTTGGTGAAAAAGGGGTATAATAATCCGTCTATATTTAATAATATAGGAGTAATGCTTGTCTACTTCGATCAAATCGCGAAAGCCAAAGAATGGTTTAATCAAGCGCGTGATTTGAATAAACAGTATAGTGATGTAGCCCATAATTTAGAGTTGTTGAATAATAATTGTACGGATTATAGAGATTATAAATTTACAACAAGGCTTCTCAGAGAGGTTTTAACACATACTAATATTAAATAAAAAGGAAGATTATAAAATGAACGAACAAAAACTTCAAGCAATCTTTGCCGAGGCGTTAGGGATTCCAGAGGAACAAGTAGTAGATGATTTACAGTATAACAGTATTCCCGAATGGGATTCGATTGCACATATGGCGTTAGTTGCGGCGATTGATGAAGCTTTTGATATTATGATGGATACGGATGATGTCATTGATATGAGTTCATTTGCAAAAGCCAAAGAGATTTTGCAAAAGTATGGAGTTGAATTTTAAAAATGCTGTTGGAAGGAAAAGTTTGTTTCATTACTGGCGCCTCCAAAGGCATTGGGAGAGCGACCGCTTTGGTATTCGCAAAGCATGGTGCTCTCCTCGCCATTAACGGTCGCAATGAAGAGCAATTAGTCTCTTTAGCAGAGGAAATTGAAAAAGTTTCAAACAAACGTCCGCTTATATTGAACTATGATGTGACGAATATAGATGAAATGAAAAAAGCGTTTCAACTCATACATCGAGAGTATAAGCGCCTAGACGTTCTTGTTAATAATGCCGGAATGCTTTACGACAGTTTGCTTGGATTGATTCAGCCTAGCCGTTTGGAACAGATGATGGCAGTTAATTTAAATGCTGTCATTTTTCATATGCAGTACGCTGCTAGATTGATGTTACGGCAGAAAAGGGGATCTATTATTAATGTCAGCTCTATCTTTGGACGCTTTGGCGAGACAGGGCAAGTAGCTTATTCCGCTAGCAAAGCAGCGGTAATTGGCGCGACGCAATCGGCGGCCAAGGAACTGGCTTCTTCTAATATTAGAGTGAATGTAGTTGCTCCTGGTTTTATTGAAACAGATATGACGGCGCAAATTCCGTTAGAAAAGTTTAAGGAACGCTTGGCGTCAATCAAAATGGGGCGGATCGGTCAACCAGAAGAAGTAGCCAATACGATTCTTTTTCTTGCTTCCGATTTATCGTCATACATAACTGGGCAAGTTATCGGTGTGGATGGCGGGATGGTTATATAAACTCATTAACCCCTAATGAAAACAGACGTAATAAGAAGGAATGTTTTGGTAAACCACTCTCTAACAGAGTTATTTTACTGCTTTTTGCTGGAAATTATTCATTTTTGGTGTGGTTTATTCCTTCTATTTACAGACTATGGTGAGGAAATTATCTTACTTTTAAATGTTAAATCCACATTCAATGTATGTTTAATATAATATAAATGTATAATCGAGATGGAGTTCAAGTAAACATAAGAAGTATGGATTCTCTTTATTAAACTTACTAGTTTATTTCTAGGTTTGTAAACATTCTAAATTGTAACTTAGGGGGGGGGGAGTTAGTGAAAGGAATCATCTTAGCCGGCGGTAGCGGCACACGCCTATATCCTTTAACAAAGGCAATTTCCAAACAATTATTACCTATTTATGACAAACCAATGATTTATTATTCATTATCAGTTTTAATGCTCGCTGGTATCCGTGATATTTTGATCATCTCCACTCCAGAGGATACACCGCGTTTCGAGCATCTACTTGGTGATGGGAGTGACTTGGGAATATCATTGTCCTATACTGTTCAACCATCGCCTGATGGATTGGCACAAGCCTTTATTCTCGGCGAAGAGTTTATTGGTAAAGACAATGTTGCTCTTATTCTTGGCGATAACATATTTTACGGTCATGGATTTTCAGCGATGTTGGAGCGAGCGGCATCCAGAAAAAGTGGAGCCACCATATTTGGATACAATGTAAAAGATCCAGAACGCTTCGGTGTAGTCGAGTTCGACAAGAACGGTAAAGTGATGTCGATTGAGGAGAAACCGGAAAAACCGAAGTCTTCTTATGCCGTGACTGGTTTATATTTTTATGATAATCGGGTTATTGAGATTGCCAAATCACTTAAACCGTCTGCACGCGGAGAGCTTGAAATTACGGATGTCAATAAAGCTTATTTAGAACTTGGAGAACTTCATGTTGAATTGCTCGGGCGTGGTTTTGCTTGGTTAGACACTGGAACACATGAGTCGTTACTTGAGGCTTCACTTTTTATTGAAACTATTGAAAAAAGACAAAGTTTAAAGGTTGCGTGTTTGGAAGAGATTGCGTATCGCAAAGGTTACATTTCGAGAGTACAGCTGTTAAAATTGGCAGAACCTTTGAAGAAAAATGGCTACGGGCAATATTTGCTTGATATTGCTAATCGCTTTATCAAAGAGGGTGAATAGATTGAAAATTATTGATACTCAATTTCATAATGCTTTTCTTATAGAACCAAAAGTGTTTGGTGACCACCGCGGTTTTTTTATGGAAAGCTACAATGATAACGTATTCAATGAATTGGGATTAGATTATGAGTTTGTCCAAGACAATCATTCTTTATCTGTGGAAGTTGGAACTTTAAGAGGCCTCCATTATCAATTGGAGCCTTATGCTCAAACGAAGCTGGTTCGAGTGATCCGCGGAGCGATTTATGATGTGATAGTAGATATTCGCAAAGGGTCTTCGACGTACGGCAAATGGCAAGGATTTATTTTAAGCGAATGGAATAAAAGACAGCTGTTAGTGCCAAAGGGATTTGCCCATGGCTTTTGTACGATTGTACCCAATACAGAAGTTTTATATAAAGTAGATAATTATTATTCGCCAAAGCATGATCGTGGAATTTGCTGGAACGATCCTGATTTAAAGATTGACTGGCCAACTCATTCTCCGATTTTGTCTGAAAAAGACAGTAAACACCCTAGGTTGATAAAGGCGGAAAATAATTTCACTTATTAAGGGAAGGAAATGCTGATGAAAGTATTAATAACAGGTGGGGCAGGTTTTATTGGCAGTAATTTTGTTCATTACATGGTTCGAAAGTATTCAAACTATCAAATCATTAATCTAGATGCTCTAACATATGCGGGAAATTTGGAAAATGTCAAAGACGTTGAGAATGAGGCGAATTATCGATTTGTAAAAGGCGACATTACAGATAGGGAATTGATCGAGTCGTTGTTTGAAGAAGGCATTGATGCAGTTGTGAATTTTGCTGCTGAGTCGCATGTTGACCGGAGTATTGCTGATCCAGGGATATTTGTAAAAACAAATGTTCAAGGCACTCAAGTTTTGTTAGAAGCAGCGAAAAAGTATGGTGTCAGAAAATATGTCCAAATTTCCACCGATGAAGTATACGGAACATTAGGAGAAACAGGATATTTTACAGAAACAACACCACTGGCCCCAAACAGTCCGTACAGTGCGAGCAAGGCAGGAGCTGATCTTTTAGTGCGGGCTTACCATGAGACATATGGATTACCAGTGAATATTACAAGATGTTCTAACAATTATGGTTCATATCATTTTCCGGAAAAATTAATTCCATTAATGATAATTAATGCGTTAAACGATAGGCCTCTCCCAGTTTATGGCGATGGATTGAATGTTCGTGACTGGCTTCATGTGGAAGATCATTGTTCTGCAATTGATTTAGTATTGCATAAGGGGCGAAATGGAGAAGTATACAATATTGGCGGGAATAATGAGCGGACAAATATTGAAGTAGTAAAAGCGATTTTGCGATACTTAAATAAGCCGGAATCGCTCATTACATTTGTTGATGATCGCCTTGGTCACGACCGGCGCTACGCCATAGATGCGACAAAAATTCGTGAGGAATTGGGATGGCAGCCGAAATATACATTTGAAGAAGGATTAAAGAAAACGATTGACTGGTATTTAGAAAACCGTTCTTGGTGGGAAAACATTGTATCAGGTGAATATAAAGAATATTATAAAAGACAATATGGGGAAAAGTTAGGGAGATCGCAATGAAGATTGTTGTCACTGGGGCAAACGGGCAGTTAGGGCAAGAGCTTGTACGCCAACTGGAGCAAACAAGTGAGCAATTATATCCATTTACAAAATCTGAATTGGATATTACGAATGAAGTCATCGTCAACGAAGTAATAACAAACATTAACCCTGACATCATTATAAACGCAGCTGCCTATACCAAAGTTGATCAAGCAGAAGCGGAGGAAGAAAGAGCTTTTTTAGTTAATGCCTTTGGACAAAGGAACTTGGCAATTGCTGCGGAAAAGGTAGGAGCGAAAATTTGTTACATTAGTACAGATTATGTATTTGACGGTAATTCAATGGTTGCTTATCGGGAATATGATCAAACGAATCCTCTAGGAGTATACGGAAAGTCTAAATTCGCCGGTGAGGAGTTAACCAAATCGTTGTGCAGTCGATATTTTATCGTAAGAACAGCATGGGTGTACGGTGAGTATGGAACGAATTTCGTAAAAACGATGCTTCGTCTTGCGAAAGAAAAAGAGGAAATCGGTATTGTCCATGATCAAATTGGCTCTCCGACATATACGGTCGATTTGGCGCATTTTATTGTTAAACTAGTTCCAACAGAGAAGTATGGAATCTATCATTGTACCAACAGTGGATCTTGTTCTTGGTTTGAGTTTGCGAAAGCAATTTTTGAAGAAAGCAATATTGATGTCAAGGTTCTGCCAATCACAACAGAACAATTTCCTAGACCAGCTGCACGGCCGAAATTCTCTGTATTAGACAACTTTGCAATGAAAGTGAATGGGTTTCCAATGTTAAGGCATTGGCGTGAGGCATTGAAAGAATTTTTATTGAACATTTGATATTAAAACTTACAGAGTGCACAAAAATTATCGAAACTATGTCAAATAAAAAATACCAAGGGAAGAAAGAGGTGGAAAATAAAAATATAAAGGTAATCATAACCATTTTGTTTGGGGGGATTTTTTATTGGCACATTCTATATTTTAATTTTTCACCACCAATAAAAGGACTTATTAGCTGAAAAAAGACAATTCATTTCTCCTTGCTTCCGATTTATCTTCTTATATAACCAGTCAAATTATCAGTGTGGATGGTGGTATAAATTATAAAAGTACTTAGCCAAATAATGTGGTAAGTACTTTTTTTATCGAAAAAAAACGAATTTGTCCGATACTAATAGTGTAATCGATAAAGGAAGTGTAAAAAGTGATTCCATTTTGGAAGTTACCACATAATGATGATCAAATTGCTATGATAGAACATTCATTGGCTGCTGTTACTTATGGACAATTTAAATATAAAGTTGAGTCATTTAAAGAAAAGCTGCCGAGGATGAGGCAAAAGCAATTAGGAGTAATTTTATGCTCTAATCGTATTACAACAATGACTGCTTATGTTGCTGGACTCCAATTAAACGATGCTTTAATGCTGTTAGATGAACAAATCAATGACAAGTTGCTAAAAAATATTATTGTGCAATATGCACCAGATTGGATTTTTACAAACAAAGCTATGCAAGGATATCAAGGTTATAGATTGTATTATGAAAATGACGGGTATGCCATTTGGTGCCGAGTTTCATCGACTGATACGATTGAGATCTATCCAGACTTAGCATTGTTGTTAAGCACGTCGGGAACTACAGGAAGTTCCAAGTTTGTACGGCTTTCTTATCACAATCTTCAATCAAATGCTGAGTCGATTGCATCTTATTTAAAGCTTAACGAAACGGAAAGAGCGATTACGACGTTGCCGATGCAATATTCGTATGGCTTATCAGTCATTAACAGTCATTTGCTTTCTGGAGGAACATTGTTATTAACGGATGCTTCAATTTTGTCTAAAGATTTTTGGATTTTTTTTAAGGAAAATAAAGCGACCTCGTTGGCGGGTGTTCCATATATTTACCAAATGTTGCATCGTTTGCGTTTTGATAGAATGGACTTACCGTCTTTACGTTATTTCACTCAAGCAGGAGGGCGGCTTTCACCGAATTTAGTTCGTTACTTTAATGATGTAGCTAAAGAAAAGGGGTGGCGTTTTTACTTGATGTATGGGCAAACAGAAGCAACAGCACGTATCAGCTATGTGCCCCCAGAGCGGTTAAGCGAGAAAGAAAGTTCGATTGGAATACCGATACCCAATGGAAAGCTTTCTTTAGACGCTGAAACGTCTGAATTAATCTACGAAGGTCCTAATGTGATGTTAGGATATGCCCATTCGCACAGAGATTTAGCAAAAGGAGACGAGCTTTTTGGAAAGTTGCATACTGGAGATATCGCTGCAATGGATGAAGATGGTTATTTTTATATAAAAGGGCGCATGAAAAGATTTATTAAGTTGTTTGGTTTGCGTTTGAATTTGGATGAGATTGAAAAACAAATCGAACAAAATTTTTTCATTCATGTGGCTTGCGTAGGTGATGATGACAAATTATGCGTTGTTACAGAGGAAGCCGCAAAAATAGATGCAATCAAATTATATATTCGCGACTTGTATAAACTTCACCCTTCGGCTTTTACTGTCAAAAGCGTTCCTGATTTGCCGCGTTTGGCTAATGGAAAAATCAATTATTCTGAATTAAAGGATTTGATGTGATGAGTGAGATATTTTCTCAAAACCCCTATAAATTAGAGAAAATACAAAAACAATCGATTCTTGTTAATGAATTGAATCAGTTAACCGATTTTCATACACAAAATTGTGCTGCCTATGCAAATATTTTAAAAAATGTTCCTTTTCCAAAAAAGGTTAATACTTTAGAGGAAGTTCCGTATTTGCCTGTTCAATTATTTAAAATACTAGATTTATATTCCGTAGCAAATGAAGAGATTATTAAAACATTAACTTCTAGTGGAACGACCTCTCAACAAGTTTCTAAAATCTTTATTGATCGGGAGACATCTCTGTTGCAATCAAAGGCGCTGATTTCGATTGTATCTTCTTTTATCGGAAAAAAACGATTGCCAATGATTATTATTGATACGAAAAATGTCATTAAAGATCGTAAGGCTTTTAGCGCTCGAGGAGCTGGGATAGTTGGTTTCTGTTAAAGCCGATGATAAAATCCCCAATATAGCCGGAATAAAATTCCCCACTTA